>ERZ1034913.483-NODE-483-length-32421-cov-9.191497_pt1 | contig 32421 bp, 28 predicted proteins | sample MGYA00520697_ERZ1034913 | MGnify/ENA primary metagenome ERZ1034913 (study PRJEB33766, sample SAMN09781786) | gut metagenome | biome: gut microbiome | host: Homo sapiens | place: Madagascar | study: EMG produced TPA metagenomics assembly of the PRJNA485056 data set...
CGGCGGCCCCTCCTAAAGTGGGGAGGGAGGGGAGGGTGAAGGGGCGCCGCTCCCGGGCAGAAGGTGGTCTATCCCCAGAACCCTTGCTAGGCCACCCTCTGTCCGGGAGGCCGGGCGTGCGTTGTGCCCGGCGGTTCCCGATGTTGCGTTGCACGCAGCGATTTGCGCGCCCGTGCTCGTTGATTGCGCATGCGCTCGGTGAGCGCGGGCGCAACATCTTGTGCATTGCCGCGTTGCGGCATCTACTTATCGTTGCCCTTCAGGGAAACGGGTTCGCCCTTCTTGGCGATCAACGGCATGCTGATCGCGTGCGCCGGGCAGGCGTCCACGCACGAGCGGCACTTTGTGCACTCGCTCCATGCGGCTTCGGACAGCTCGGGATGGCGCGGGTCGATGCCCTCCTCGCAAGCGCGTCCGCAGGCGCCGCACTTCTTACCCTGGGCCGTTTCCAGGCACTTCGCGTCGTCGATGGTGGGCTTGAACGTGCGGTTCAGCTTGGCGATCAGGCTCATGAACGCCGAAAGCGGGCACAGCTCATGGCACCATTTCCTGAACAGCAGCACCTCGGCGATCAGGATGGCGGGCACTACGATGAGCGACCACGTCACATCGCCCTGGGCGAACAGGTTCACCAGCAGCAGGATGGTGGCGAAGGTAAGCCCGATGGGGCATACCAGGCAAAACACCGGGAAACCGAAGATGAAGGTGGACAGCAGCGCGCCGCCCAGCACGAAATGGCGGGCGTCCACGGCCTCGCCGCGCTTCTTCGCGCAGCTTGCGCAGCCGGCCAGGCCCTTCGAGTCCTTCTCGCAGCCGGTGGCCAGCGCCGCCTTCTCGTCCTCGGTCAGCGGCGCGATATCGGCAGCGGCCTCGGCCGCCTTACCGTCTGCCTGTTTCGCGGCCTTTGCCTTCTCGGCTTTCGCCTGCTTCTCGGGCTTGGTGAATATGCCGCGCAGCTTCTGCACCAGGGGAACGGGGCACATCCAGCCGCAGAACGCGCGGGCGAACACGATGATGAGCACCACCATGATGACCAGCGAAACCACGGCGCGCGGCACCATCATCTTGCTGGCCAGCATGGTGCCCAGGGCGCCCAACGGGCAGAGGATGGAGATATCCCAGATGCCCGGCGCGGAAATGGTGCCGATGCCCAGGTTCGTCAGAAAGCCCACGAACACGATGGCTACGATGGCGAGCGCGGTTACGGTGCGCAGCGTCTTGGAATTGCGTTTCATGACCGCACCTTACCTTTCTACCTGGTCAAGCGGCTTGATGGTGATGGCGCGTGAAGTGGCGCCCTCGGAAATGGAACCGTTTTGCAGCGACACGCACACGCTTTCGCAGGCTCCGCAGCCGTTGCACTTGTTGTCCAGCACCACGGGACGGTTCTCGTCGTCAAGTTTGATGGCCTCGTAGGGGCACGCGTCGTAGCAGAACCGGCAGCCGATCAGCTTGTATGCCAGGCACCAATCGGTGTTGATGACGGCTTTGCCGATGATGGTGTTCTCCTTCGTGGCGCCCGCCGGCAGCTCCAGCGCGCGCGTGGGGCAGGCCGAGACGCACAGCGGCGTGCCGCCGTTCTCCTCGGTGCACCAGTCGCAGTAGCTGTCGCTGAAATCGAACGTAGGCGTGCGCATGTTCAGGATGCCGTCCTCGATGTGCGCCGGGCGGATGACGTCGCGCGGGCAGATCTCGTAGCATTTCTCGCAGCGGATGCATGCGCTGATCAGGCGGTCCTCATCCTGTCCTCCCGGAGGGCGGATGATGGCCTGCGGGTTCGCCAGCTTCAGCCCGCCCAGGCCCAGCATCACCGCGGCGCCGCCGATGCCTAGGCACAGCGTGCGGCGCGTCATGCCGCCGGTTCTCGCTTGCTTTTCCGCGGCGTCCGGCGCCGTTGCCGCGCCAGCCGCTTCCCTCGTCTTCTCCGCGCGGCCTTCGGGCAGGTCCGTGCGGTTGTCCGTGTTGTCCATCTCTCCTTCTTTCGCTCGCGCCCGATGCAGTCCCCCTTGGCCGACGCCCTCTACGCCGGGAAGCCTGGCCGTGCAAAACCGCCAGCGCGCCGGCTTCGAAGCGCGCTGGCGGGTGCTGCCCGTTACTCGTCCTCGGTCAGGACGTCGTCCAAAAACGCCTTATCGGTGTTCAGGAAGCCGTCGGTGAGGTAGGCAAGACCCTGGTAGAGATCGGTTTTCGCGAAACGCTTCATATCCGCGGTCATCATGGGAACCCAGGACAGCAGATGGTCTTCCAGGAAGTTCCTTTGCGTGGTCAGCAGCGCGGCGGCCTCTTCTTCGTCGCCCTTGCGCAGCGCCTCGGCGGTGCGGTTGGCTAGCACCTGCTCAAATTCCAGTTCCAGGGCTACGTGGTCCTCGCCCTCCTTCCAGCTGTTCTTCTTGTCAAGGCCGGCGGAGCGGTAGATGGCCAGCACCTCGTCGCGGGCGTCCTGCATGAGCAGGCGCTTCTCGGAGGTGTACACGCTCTCGAACGGATAGGCGGCGCTGTAGGCGTCCACGCCGTGGCCGATGAACACGCGGGTGTAATCGACGGCCAGGTCGGTCAGGCTGTTCTCCCAGGTGTTGGACAGGTACTTCGCCAGGCGCAGGTAGCCCTCGTCCACATCGGCGTTGCCTGTGGAGGCGGGGAAGCGCATGCCGTGCAGCTCGTCAAGAAGCTCCTGGTCGATTTCCACGCGGAACAGGCGGCTTAGCAGGCCGTACGTTGCGGCGCGCTGCTCGATCAGTTTGATCAGATCATCCATGGAAGCCTGCTCTGCGGCGGCGTTGGCGTTCTCGGTCATGGTTAGTCCTCCTTAGAATCGGCCGCGGACTCGTCCACGACATCTACCAGCATTTCCAGGCCCTGCTTGCCCGTTTCGGTGGTGAACCAGGCCTTGCGCCATTCCAGCGCGTCGCACTGCTCCAGCTTGTCCACGAAATGCGGGGCGTACAGGCGGGGGCTCTGCACCAGCGGATCGTTGTCCACCTTGCCGTTGATGGCCGGGGTGGTAGCGCCCTCTTCGGCGGCGCACAGCGTCAGGATGCGCTTGTAGATGACGGCGTAGTCCACGTCCTCGTCAAGCAGGGCGCGTAGGCGCTCGATAGGTTTGTCGGAATCAAGTTTTGCCTGGCCAGGCTCGGTGATGCGCCAGAACACCTCGACGGGCTCGGCGGCTTCCAGGTACTCTACGCCGTCCACGACCACGGTTTTGGGCTCGTTTTCCGTTTCATCGGCGGGCTGGCCGTCGGCGGTGACGCGCTCGATGGCACCGGCGCGCTCGAGCAGGCTGCACAGGTTGGCGGCGGTGTAGACGCTGAAGTTGTCCTGCTGGAGCTTATCGACGCGGGCGTTCACGGCCTCAGCGGTTTGCGGCTCCTCCACGAAGGACAGGATGCCCAGCAGCACCTTACGGCGCGGGACCATGGAGTCGAACAGGTCGTCGATGCGCTCGGCAGGCGTGCGATCGTCGGTTTTCGCTTCGGATTGCTGTGCGGGTGCATCGGTTGCCGAGCTGATGGCGGTGTAGTCGCCGCCCTCGTCGTCGTTGTCGTCCGCGCCGGTGTCCTCCAGAGGATCGAACTCGTCAAGCTCGGAATCAAAGGATAGATCGAAAGTGGAATCAGACATGCTCCGCCCCTCCCAGACATTGCTAGCAACAAAACAAGCGCCCGCCTTCTGGCACGACGCTACAGTGCCGGCCCGTAAGACCGACTCCGGGAACTTCACCCCTGAAGCTCCGACTTTTGCAAACAATGTCTGCCGCACGCATGTGGTGCGCCGGCGGACTCCCCGCGACGATGATAGGCGCGCTGCAACGGCGATGTCAAGCCCCGAGTTGCCGCGTCCAATTATTCGAATTTGGGGATAGTCGTGTTCGCGTTTGACAACGCGCAGAGGGTTGCGCCATACTGCGCGGCGGGGTTTGGGGAAGAATGCAAGTGGACGACGGACCCGGCCGCGTGGGGACGTGCGCCGGCCCGCTTTGGTTTGGAGAAAGGAAGCTGAAGCCATGACCGCTTTTATTCGACCCTCATTGATTCTTCGCATGGACCTGGACGAACGTTTATTCAACGACGAATGCGTCTCCGACATCAAACGCTCGTACTCCTATGTGTCGCCATCGCTTGTGCAAGCGCACAAGCCGGTGGACGGACAGCGCCCGGAGAACGTGATGCGCTTCATGATCAAGCTGCACCGCGCCTACTGGGACAAGTCCGATGAAGCCGCACAGCAGCTGTGGGAGGGCGTCATGCCCAAGTGGCTGCACAACATGTTCTCGAAGGTGTCCAACACCATCATCGCCGCCAACAACGTCCGCACTGAAAACGGCCAGCCGGCGTTTCCGTACCACTGGCTTGAGCTGGAGTTCGGCGACAACGCGCTTATCGCCGTGAAGACGGGTTCCGACTCGTCGTTCCCGGCCGATGGGGTGGACATGGTGGAGCGCGTTCGCGACCTTATGAACGACGGCGCGTTGGGGCAGGATATCGCCTGCGTGCGCATCCCGTCGCGCGCCAGCTACGAGGCCCAGCTCGTAGCCGCCGAGCAGGCGCAAGCCGAAGCCGCCGCAGCCGCCGAGCAAGGCGAAACCGCAGATCAGCAGGATGAGCAGGCCGTCGATGCCGCTGCCGCTGCCGGCACCGCCGCCGAGGCGCAGACCGATTCCGCCAACGCCGTCGAGCCCACCTTCGCTATGCCCGAGCTTCCCACATTCAACGTGGACTACGGCACCTGGGGCATCGAGTATGTCGACGGAACCGTGCGCGAGTTCGACGCCGCTGTCGGCACTTTTGCGTAGGCGAACGGCTATACTAACCAGTGCAAGGGGGTAGACGAGAAAGGGGCAGCAATGCCAAGTGCCAAGAATTTCCTCGGTCTGCTCGAAAAACTTCAGAGCGCCGATATCACGGTTCACCAGAACCGCTGCGCCGTCGTGCGCAATCGCAACGCCACGTGCATGAAATGCGCGGAGGTGTGCACGTCGGGCTGCATATCCTATAACGACAACGAGCTGATCATCTCGCCGGAGAAATGCATCGGCTGCGGCACGTGCGCCACCGTGTGCCCCACGTGCGCGCTCGAGGCCCATCGCCCCAACGACGCCGAGCTGCTGCATCGCTGCATCCAGGCCATGCGCGCTGCCGGCGGCGAGGTGGTCATCGCGTGCGAGCAGATCGTGAACGCTGCGGAAGGGCTGCTTGACCTGGAGAAAGTCGTGTCCGTTACGTGCCTTGGGCGCGTGGAGGAAAGCCTGCTGGTCACCCTGGCCGTGGCCGGCGCCAAGCACATCAGCCTGGTGGAGGGCAAGTGCGCCGCCTGCGAGCACGCCACCGGCTTCCACATGGCAGAGCAGGTGCGCGATACCGCCAACACGCTGCTGGAAACATGGAACAGCAACGTGCGCGTCGACCTGGTGAAGAAGTTCCCGCACCAGGTGCGCCTTGAGGGCAAATCCAGCTTCGACGCCGGCAAGCGCAGGTTCTTCGCGGAAATGGGCTCCGAGGCGAAGGCCGCCGCCGGCACCACCGCCGACTACGCCGTGAAGGAAACGCTCGGCATCCAGGAGAAGCCCGAATCGCGTTTCCAAAAGGTGATGGAGGACGGCACGTTGCCGCATTTCATCCCCGATCGCCGCGAGCTTCTGCTGAACAGCCTGTCAAGCCTGGGCGAGCCGCAGGACGTCATGATCGAGACGCGCCTGTGGGGTCATGTCATCATCGACCCGGATAAGTGTAGCAGCTGCCAGATGTGCGCGACGTTCTGCCCGACCGGCGCCATCAGCAAGTTCACCGACGAGGACGGCACCTTCGGCGTGGAACATTTCCCCGGCGATTGCGTGAAATGCCGTTGCTGCACGGATATTTGCCCGCAGCAGGCGCTCACGCTCTCCGACGAGGTGTTCGCCGTCGACCTGCTCTCGGGCGCGGTGGAGCGCTACGAGATGAAGCCGCTCGCGCACCCCGTGGGCGATCCGCACCAGATCTGGCGCAACATGAAGGACCTGCTCGGCTGCGATCAGGTCTATGAGCGCTAAGTCCGCTTCCATAGCTTCCGTATGCGGGGCCGTCCTACGGGGCGGCCCCGTTCTTTAAGCCCGTTTTCAGGCTGGGCCGTATACTGTTGATCGAGAGAATGCACGCCTGCGCCCTGCGGCGCAGGTTCGGGAATCGACGGAAGGCACACCATGCAGATCCTCATCGTGGAAGACGACGTGCGGCTGGCCCGTGCGCTGGCGCACATCCTGGAGGAGAACGGCTACGGCACCGACGTGGTGCACAACGGCGCCGACGGGCTGGCCTATGCCGAAAGCGGCATCTACGACGTGGTCATCCTGGACGTCATGCTGCCGAAGATGGACGGTTTCACGGTAGTGGCCGAATTGCGCCGCAAGAACGTGAGCACGCCGGTGTTGCTGCTCACCGCGCGCGACGCCGTGCCCGATAAGATCACCGGTTTGGACAGCGGCGCCGACGATTACATGACCAAGCCGTTCAGCCCCGCCGAGCTGCTGGCGCACCTGCGCGCCCTCACGCGACGCCAGGGCGAGGTGATTTTCGAGAAGCTCGACGCGGGAGACCTTTCGCTGAACCTGGAAAGCTATGACTTAACGTGCGGGCAGAAGACCATCCACCTGTCGTTCAAGGAGTTCTCCCTGGCGAAGGTGCTTATGAGCAACCCGGGCCAGGTGGTGTCGAAGGAGCTGCTCATCGAGCGCGTGTGGGGCGTGGAATCGAGCGCCGAGGACAACAACGTGGAGGCCTACATCAGCTTCCTGCGCAAGAAGATGCGCTTTTTGGGCTCGCAGGCGTGCATCGAGACCATCCGCAAGGCGGGCTACCGTTTCGCCGCCGACGGCGCTGCGGCCTAAGGCATCGCCATGCTGAAGAAGCTCCGCATCAAGTTCATAGCGCTGAACATGGCCACCGTCGCCGTCGTGCTGACGGTGGTCTTCACGACTATCTGCGTGGTGAACCATCGGCAAAGCGTTGCCACGGTCGACGGCGCGCTCAACGAGGCCATCGCGCAGGTCGCCGAGCATCAGGGCAGGCAGATGGGGAAGGACTCGCTGGGCGAAGGCCAGCCGGATGGGGAGCAGCCTGCGCCCGCCGATGGCGGGTCGGATGGGTCGTCGAGCCCTGATGGCCCGGAGGCGCCGGCCCAGGCGTCCGAGCAAGCCGGCGCTGCCGTCGATCCGGCCGTGGGCCGGGAGGACGCCGCGGCCGATGCGCTCGCCGGCTCGGCCGATCAGGAGCTTGCCGTTGCCGACTCCTCCGACGTCGCGGCGCCGCCGACCATCGGCGGTCGCGAGCGCGATGGGGGGCAGGTCATCCCCGTGGCCCTGTTCTCCATGTCCGCGGACGGCGACATGACCGCTCTCGGTCGCTTCAACACGGCCTCCATCAGCCAAGACGTGCTCGAGCAAGCCGGTCAGCAGCTCGCCGGAGCCGACGAGGGCTTCGGCAGCTTATCCGACCTGGGCCTGTTCTACGTGAAACGCCAGGCGGGCGGCGTCATGTACCTGGCGTTCGCCGACATGGGAAGCGCAAGCGGTTGGCGCACCCTGGCGGCCACGCTCGCCGTGGTGGAGGTGGCGGCGCTGGCCGCGTTCTTCGTCATCAGCCTGTTCTTCAGCCGCTGGGCGCTGCGCCCCGTCGCCCGCGCCTGGACGCAGCAGCGACGCTTCGTCGCCGACGCGTCGCACGATCTGAAAACCCCGCTCACCGTCATCTTGGCGAACACGTCCATCGCGCTCGAGCATCCCGAGCGCAGCGTGGCAAGTCAAAGCCAATGGCTCGAGAGCACGCAGCACGAGGCCGAGGCCATGCAGGGCCTGGTGGGCGACTTGCTCGCGCTGGCGAAGATGGACGAGGAGGAGGCCGCCGCGCAATCCGGTGCCGCCCGTCCGGCCTTCGAGGAGGTCGATCTGTCCGACGTGCTCGAAGGCGAGGTGCTGCAGTTCGAATCGGTGGCGTTCGAACGTGGCGTGAAGCTGGAATCGCAGGTGGAGCCCGGTATCGAGCTGCGAGGTAACGAGCAGCGGCTGCGCCGTTTGGCGGGCACGCTCATCGACAACGCCTGCAAGTACGTTGACGACGGGGGAGCGGTGGACGTGTCGCTTTCGCGCTCGGGCAAGCAGGCGAGGCTTGCGGTGCGCAACACCGGCGCGCCCATATCGCCCGAGGGCCTTCCCCACGTGTTCGACCGCTTCTACCGCGCCGACAAGGCGCGCACGGGCGGCGCCGGCGGGCACGGCCTGGGGCTCGCCATCGCGCGGGCCATCGCCGAGGAGCACGGCGGCACGCTGACGGTCTCCAGCACGCAAGCCGAAGGCACCGTATTCACCGCAACGCTGCCGCTGAAGTAGGTAAGCGGTCCCTCCCTGCGCCGCTCGCCGCGTTGCTTTCGTGGAAGCTCTGCCGAGGCGCTCATCGGTGGTATCATACGTGTTTACTTGCAAATCACGGAACAAGCGAGGCAGCCCATGCTTTTGTGCGCGCAGTACGTGCTTCCCATCACGTCGGAACCCATTCACAACGGTGCGGTGCTCGTTCGCGACGGCGCCATCCGCGACGTCGGCGACGCCGCCATGCTCAAGTTGCGCTATCCCGATGAGGAAGTCTCCGATTTCGGCCAGGCAGCCATCCTGCCCGGCTTCGTCGACCTGCACACCCACCTGGAGAACGCGGTCATGCGCGGCATCGTCCACGATGTCCCCTACGCCACCTGGATCATGACCATGCGCGAGCTGTCCGCGAAGATGGACGTCGCCGATTGGTACGATTCGGCCATCCTGGGCGGCCTCGAGTCGCTGTCCAGCGGCATCACCACTGTGGCAGATATCACCACCTCCGGCGCCAGCTGCACCGCCATGCACAAGCTGGGCATGCGCGGCGTCGTCTACCGCGAGGTGGGCGCCATGGACCGCCGCCGCGTGGACTTCGCCATGCATCAGGCCGAGAATGACCTGGCCCATTGGCAGGAAGAGGTCGATTCCGACCGCCTCACCATCGGTTTGGCCCCGTCGTCGCTGTTCACCTGCAACCCGGAGATCTTCCGCAAGGTCGCCCAGCTCGCCTCCAAGGAGAACCTCCCCGTGGCGCTGCGCCTGGCCGGCGACCGCGAGGAGTGCGATTTCGTGCGCTACGGCTCCTCGCCCTTCTCCGTCCACTCCATGGACACCACGCGCTGCTACGTGGAGGTCCCGCCGTGGCTGCCCACGGGCACCACGCCGGTCAACTACGTGCTGAACTGGGGCGCGTTCGAAAGCGACAACGTCATGATGGTGCACGGCGTCTACGTCGACGACCATGACGTGGCCAAGCTCAAGGAATACGACGTCTCCGTGGCCAGCTGCCCGCGCATCAACGCCCAGCTGGGCATGGGCGTGGCCCCGCTCGCCGAGTTCCTGAACAACGGCCTGCGCGTGGGCCTGGGCACCGACAGCCCTGCCGCCACCGACTCCACCGACATGATCTCGGAGATGCACATCGGCATGCTTATCCAGCGCGCCGTGAACCCGCGCAGCTTCATGAAATCCTCCATCATGCTGGAGATGGCCACCATCGGCGGCGCCCGCGCGCTGCGCATGGACGACAAGGTGGGCAGCCTGGAAGTGGGCAAGCTGGCCGACGTTATCGCCGTCGACCTGTCCGGCTCGCATCAAACGCCGGCAACCGATCCGGTCTCGGCCGTGGTCAACGCCTGTAACGGCTCCGACGTGCTCATGACCATGGTGGGCGGCAACGTGCTGTACGAGAAGAGCAGCTGGCATGTGGGCGTGGAAGTGGCCCGCAGCATCGCCCGCGTCATCGAGATCCGCAGCAAGCTGAGGTAGCGCGCCATGGGAACGAACCAGAAGCTCACGGCCAAGCAGAAGGCCGAACGCATCAAGGCGGCTCAGGAGCGCGAGGCGCGCGAGAAGGCGCGCCGCGAGGCGGCTGCCCGCACCAAGAAGATCTTCACCGTGGTGGTGTGCGTCATCCTGGTGCTGGCGCTCGGCATCCCCACCATCGCGCTTTCCGTGCTGTCCCTGTAACAACCCTTGGCAGCGGATAACGCCCCGGTCCCCGAACGTTGCTTCCCTGGCAGAACTTTTCTGTAGAGGAAGTGCGTGCGAAGGGGGCCGGGGCGTTTGTGCTACCATGAATGGCTGTTGCGCGCAAGCGCGAAAAGAGTAAAGGGAACGCACGCAAAGGGGAATGCTTTGTTTGGTATCGGTGGATTTGAGCTCTTTCTCATTCTGCTGTTCGGTTTCCTGCTGTTCGGCCCCGACAAGCTGCCCGCAATGGCGAAAACGCTTGGCAAGGCCATCGGCAAGTTCCGCAACGCGCAGGAGGAGATGAACAAGGTTATCAAGAACGAGGTGTACGACCCCGATTCCGACGAGCCGTTCAAGAACCCGCTCGACGTCATGGAAAAGGCCGCCGACGCCGGCAAGAAGGCTTCCAACGGCGCCAGCAAGGCGGTGAACAGCGCAAGCAAGGCCGTGTCCTCGCATAGCTCCTCCACCACGGCTTCCAAGCCGCGTCCGGCGGGGCAGCAGGAAAGCTTCAGCGAGCGCAAGGCCCGCTACGATCGCGAGCGCGCCGCCAAGCAGGCTGCCGAAGCCGAAAGGGCCGAGGCCGCCAAGCAGGCCGCGCTGGCCGCAGCCGACGCCCAGTCGACCGAGGCCGCAGCTCCCGAAACCGCCGCGCAAGCGGCACCCGCGGCGTCCGCCGCACCGGCAGCGCCCGCTGCCCAATCTTCCGCCACCGAAACGAAGGGGGAGTAACCGATGCCTATCGGACCGGCGCGAATGCCCCTATTCGATCATCTGGGCGAGCTGCGCATGCGCTTGGTGCGCATCGTGGTCTGCCTGATCATCGGCGTGTGCGTGTTCTATTTCGCCACGCCCACCATGGGCCAGTTCCTGATGATCCCCATCTCCGAGTACCTGCCGAAGGGCCCCGACGGCCTGCCGTCGTTCATGGCCATCGACCCGTTCGAGGCGTTCGCCACCCGCTTCAAGATCTCCATCTGGGCGGCCGTCGTGGCCTGCTCGCCGGTCATCTTGTGGCAGCTGCTGGCGTTCTTCCTGCCGGCGCTTAAGCCTAACGAGCGCAAGTGGTTCATCCCCACGTTCGCGGCAGCCGTGGCGCTGTTCATCCTGGGCACGGTGTTCTGCTATTGCATCATCCTGAACCCGGCGTTCCAGTGGCTCACCGACCAGGCCATGGGCTTGGGCACCGTCACGCCGCGCATGGCCAGCTACGTGGACATCATCATCAAGTTCGAGCTGGGCTTCGGCGTGGCCTTCGAGCTGCCGCTGGTCATCTTCTACCTGGTGGTGTTCAACGTGGTGCCGTACAAGAAGCTGCGCGATAGCTGGCGCGGTATCTACGTTGGCCTGCTGGTGTTCTGCGCTATCGTCACGCCCGACGCGTCGCCCGTCACCATGGGTCTCATGTTCGCTGCGTTGATCGTGCTGTACGAGGTGTCGCTGCTGCTGGCCCGCATCGCGTTGGGCAGGCGCATCAAGAAGCAGAACGAGGAGCTTGCGAAGGAGGAGGGCCGGGAAGCCCCTGCTCCCGCTCCCAGCACCAAGAAGCTCAAGGCCGTGAAGCGCAAGTAGCTTCGCCGGCAAACATATATGGTTAACCTGAAGGCCCGCTGCGTGCGGGCCTTCTTGGGATAGTATGGGGTTCGTACCAATGGCGTGCGGCGCGGGCGCCGCACGATTTCGCGGATCGAAGGAGCTGCATGCACGAGCTAGGTATCATGACCGGCGTCATGGAGGCGGTGGAGAAGTCCGCCGTGCAGGCGGGCGCCACGAAGGTGCTCAAGGTCACGCTGTCCATCGGCGAGATGACCGAGGCCATCGAGGACTCTCTGCGCTTCGCGTTCGAGGTGCTCACGGAAGGCACCATGAGCGAAGGCGCGGAGCTTGAGATCAACATGGTGACGCCTCGGAGCCTTTGCTTGGACTGCGGCGCCGAGTACGAGCACGACCGCTTCCACATGGTGTGCCCCGAGTGCGGCGGCTATAACACGAAGCTTTTGGCCGGCCGCGAGCTGCAGATCGATTCCATCGAGGTCGACCTGCCCGACGACTAGCGGGAGCCGGCGCAATGCCGCGTGGCGGACGCTTGCCGCAGGGGCGGCCGCCTTCGAGCGTACGCGCCCGATGGCGCTGCCGGAAGACCGCGCGCGTTCGCCGCGCCTTCCCGATCTGGTTCATAACTGAAATCGCTGCTTGATCAATAGGAGGAATCAGCATGCAAATCGATATGAAGCAACCCATCCTTGACAAGAACGACCAGCTGGCGGCGCAGCTGCGCAAGCGCTTCGCCGACAACCATGTGTTCGTGCTCGACCTGCTTGCCAGCCCTGGTTCCGGCAAAACGTCCACCATCCTGGCCACCATCGAAGCGCTGCGCGACGAGTTCAACATCGCCGTCATCGAGGGCGACATCGCCAGCAACGTGGACGCCGAGAAGATCAAGGCGCAGGGCATCGCGGCCGTGCAGATCAACACGGGCGGCGCGTGCCACCTGGAGTCCAACATGATCAGCCGCGCCATCGATGTGCTCGACCTTGAGCGCCTGGACCTGATCATCGTGGAGAACGTGGGCAACCTGGTGTGTCCGACCGACTTCGACCTGGGCGAGAACGCTAAGGTCATGATCTTGTCCGTGCCCGAGGGCGACGACAAGCCGCTTAAGTATCCCGGCGTTTTCCAGGCGGCGAAGGTGGTCATCCTGAACAAGGTGGACACCATGCCCGTGTTCAACTTCGATCGCGAGGCGTTCGACGCCAGCGTGCGCCAGCTCAACCCGCAGGCCCCCATCTTCCCCATCGCCGCAACCAAGGGCGAGGGCGTCGAGGAGTGGGCAACCTGGCTGGCCGAGCAGATCCGCGCCATTCAGTAGCACGGCGAACATATCCTATCCAAGCGGGCGGCATGTCGCAAGGCATGCCGCCCGCTTGCGTTTCGGGGTACTTCCAGCGTATGTCCATCGCTGCTCCCAAAGGGGTGACAGAACTAGGCAATAATTCCGACAAACGCGGCGAATGTTACATGCAAAATAGCAGGTCACGCGTTCAAACCGATAGATTCTCTAAATGATATCCCTCTGACTTGACACCCCTCTGCCACGTTGCACTAATCGACATGAGTGGATTAAGGGCACATCGAGGAGCCCCGTTTCGCGGAACGGCCCTTCCCGATTGCTGGTGATATGCCGGCCGTCCCCTGGTGGCGAAACGCATCGCGTTCGCATGGGTGGGGAAGCGCCGGCAAACGGCGCGCCAGCTCGTTTTCGCAGCAAGTTGACGCGTTCAGACGAGAACGAACGGAGCTGCTATGAACTCGACTCGCTATTCGGCCGTGTCGCGCGAAGCATCTCGCGCGGCAACTTGCGTCGGGCTGTCCCTGGCGCTTTCCCTGGCATTGACGCCTATCGCCTTGCCGGCTCACGCTGACGAACCCGCAGCGGGCTCGTCGTCGCAGGCGGCGCAGGGCGTCGAATCCCTTTCCGTGCGCGGCATCGACACGCTCTCCGTCGGCGGCGACGCCTTCGACGTGGCAACGGCGGTGGGCCTTGGCAGCGCCACGCTGTATGCCGACGTGTCGGTCGGCGGCGAGGTTCGCCAGCATGACCTGCAGTACGCGTACGACAACCCGCAGGACCAGGCGGGCGTCATCTCGCTGAACGCCAAGGCCGGCTACGTGGCCTCGCACAGCGGCAAAATCTCCCTTGACTTCTATACGGCGGCAACGGCCGATCGCCAGCAGGCGGCGCCGGTGCTTTCCGCAACGGTGTACGCCGTCGCCATGTCGGTCGACGGTCAGCCGGCGGGCTCGGTCGCCGATTCGCTGGTAGGCATCCGCACGGCGGTTGCCGGCGATGAGACGCAGCCCTTCGAGGCGCCGCGCCTGATCGTGCGCAACGGCAGCACCTATCGACTGGCCGGCGGGGCGTCGTCGGCCGTCCCCACGCTGGAGGACGGCGTGCTCTACGTGAGCTACGAGAAGGTTGAAGCCGCCGACGTGGCGGCCAGCGTCGCATACGTCGACGAGGATGGGAACGTGCTTCTGCGCGATGAGCTGGGCATGCTCGGCGCCGACGAGTCGCAAACCGTGGCGGTGCGCGATACGGTGGAGGCGAACGGCCGCGTGTACGTGCCCGTTTCCAAGATGCCCGCCGTGACGGTGTCGGCCGCGCAGCCCGAAGTGACCATCCATTGCCTGCCGCGCCGCGAGGCCAGCACGGAAACGCAAACGGTATCCATTTCCTACGCCTCCGCCGACGGTGCATCGCTTATGCGCGACAAGGTGGAGGTCGGCGCGGGCGGCTACCTGTACGCGCCGCCGACCGTGTTCTCGCAGGCGCATAGCGGCTCGGTCGACCGCTACGTGCTCAAGGGCGCGCGCGACAACCGCGGCAACGTCTACACGGCCGAGCAGGCCGCCAAGCTGTCGCTGACCCTGGACGGCGCCCCCGAGTTCACGCTGGAGTACGCATCCGAGAACGCCCAGCTCGCCTACACGGCGAACATCGCGTTGGTGACCCCGGCGGAAAACGGCCGCGTGTCCATCGAGGTGGTCTCCAGCGAAACGGCGCAGGTGGCAGATGGTCAGCCTGCAAGCATCTCCCTTCCCGCCACTTATGAGCGCGATGACGAAACATATACGCGCTTCGACTCCGAGGACGCACTGACCTACACCTGGCAGGACTTCACAAGCGGTCGCCCTGCATCGGACACCGTGTACTACACGCGTTCCGACGTGCAGGCGCCGGAAGCTTACCAGGTGAACGTCCGCTACGTGGACGTTGCCAGCGGCAAGCAGATCGGTGGGGAAACCCTGACTTGCCAGCCGGATGGCCAGGCGCTGCAGATCTCCGGGCCCGAGCAGCTTGAGGCGGAAGGTATCGCCTATCAGCGCCTGTCCGGCCAGGAGGCTCCCATCGCGCACGACTTCTACGCGCCGTACCGCACGCACACCATGTACTATGCGCAACCCGGGACGGTGCTGGAAGGCGACGTCACCGTGGTGCGCACCGACGTCATCGACGGCGGCGTGCGCTACTGCACCATCGACCCCGCAACCGGCGCGGTGACCGCGGACGGCTCTGTGGGCGGCCTGACCTCGGGTGCGCAACACGCCACCGTGACCACGGGCTCTGCGGACGGGGATGCCGCCTCCGCGGCAGGCGGGCAGTCCGATGCGATCGCGCCCGACGGCAACACGGCCTACGAGGAGCGCATCGCCGAGAGCGAGACCCCGCTGTCCGACTACCAGGCCGGCGCCGAGTCGGGGATTGCTTCCATAGCGGGCCTTCGCGCATGGTGGCCTGCGGTGCTGGCGGGCGTCGCCGCCGTGGCGGCAGCCTGCATCGCGCTGTTCATGCGCGGCCGCAAGCGCAAGGCGGAAGGCGAATCCGGCTCCAACGACATCAAGGGGGCGTAACGGGATATGAAGGCAAGGAACGAAGAGATGAACCGCCACGTGGCAGAGCATACGAATATGAAGGCCCGCGCGCGCCGCATGCGCGCGGGCGCCCGCTCGTTGTCGAGTAAGGCGCTATCCATCGTGATGTCCGCCATCCTGGTGGTGGGCCTGTCGCCGCTGACGAAGGTGTCCACGGCCACCGCCGGCGAGGGTGGAAGCGGTCAGCTGCCTTCGGGCACGTATTGGTACAACGGCGATGTGAACTTCACTACCATCGATTCTTCGAACGGGTTCACGTCCAGCGCGTGGAATGCGTATCGCGACACGGGTAAGGACGGCTCGGGCAATGCGCTCGGCATCGCCGGCACCTTCCATCTGGTGGCGTTCAACACCTTGAACTCAAGCAGCCATATCTACGGCAACATCCTGGCGAACCATGTGTATGGCTTGCAGGATTTCGGCATCAAATCCGATTTCGTTAACATCTACGGTCATTCCACGTTGAGCTATATCCAGGACTACCAGAGCACCTGCCCCCGTTTCGCTGAACAGTCTTACTCCGATCAGGCGATCGTGTTCGGCGGCAACACTTCCACGTTCAACCTGTTCGCGAAGACCACGAACAACAACCAGGTGATCAACTACGCCAACACGAAGACGTCGGGCACCGAGGTGCAGTTCCCGCGCACCGTGGCGCAGGATGTCGATACCGCAACCGCGCAGTTCATCGACATGAACGCCGTGAAGGCCGAGACCACGCAGCTGTCGAGCTCCCTTGCGGCGCACGAAACCGCTGGGGCAACGTTCGATTTCAAGGATCAGAACCGCAAGACCATCACGTACACGCAAGGCAAGGGCTGTGCGTATCTGACCCTGCCGCTTTCCGACCTGACGAGCAACGGCAACCCCATCTATATCAAGGGCCTGCCGCTTGACGGCTCCGCCGCGCTGGTTATCAACGTGGACTGCGGCAACGCCGATGCTCCCATCCCCGATCAGGTGTGGCTGGATACCGGCAACGGCCAGAACGCTGGCTTGGGCGAGAACGACGCCGACACGGGCTACGTGCTGTGGAACTTCACGAACGCGAACGGCAAAACCGTCACTGCGACGGGCATGGTCAGCTCCATCTTGGCTCCCGGCGCCACCATCAACCTGAAGGGCAACTCGTGCGGCACGTTCGTCGGCGAGAACATCAACGTGTCCGGCGAGACGCACACCCGCCCCTTCCACGGCAAGTTCGACAACGATAGCAAGCCTGCCACCACTTCCGTTGCCGTGAACAAGACGTGGCTCGACTCGAAGGGCAACGCCGAGACCTCCGTCAGCCACAACGGCGTGCAGGTGCAGCTGTATGCGAACGGCACGGCTTCGGGCGATCCGGTGACGCTGGGCGCTGACAACAGCTGGAGCCACCAGTGGACCAGCCTTCCGGTGAACGACGAGTCCGGCAAGGCTATCGACTATACGGTGAAGGAGCTCACGCAGGTCGCAGGCTACGATTCCGCCGTGACCGGTAGCGCGGCTGGGGGCTTCGCTATCGTGAACCAGCATAAGCCCGAGGTGGAGATTTCCATCGCCAAGGTGTGGGACGACAACGATAACATCGATCAGGTGCGCCCTGACTCCGTGACGGCTCGCGTTATGCGTAGCATCGAGGGCGGCGCGTCCGAGCAGGTTGGCGGCCCGATCACGCTGAACGCCGCAAATCAGTGGCAAGCAAGGGTAAGCGGGCTGCCCACCACGGACGCGAATGGCAACCAATATACGTATACTGTTGTGGAAGATGCGGTTAGCGGGTACAAGGGCACTGTCGAAGGCTCCTCTAGCAAGGATGCCAACGGCAACGTGAGCTACACGTACACGCTGAAGAACTCGCACGCCCCGTCGGTGGTGAACCTGAGCGTTTCCAAGGTGTGGGATGACGCCGGCAACCAGGACGGCGTGCGTCCCGAGCAGGTGTCCGTGGATGTGCTGCGCTCCGAGGGCAGCACCACCACCAAGACCATCGTGGCAACCCTGAAGCTTTCCGCCGAGAACAACTGGACCGCAACGCTGGAAAAGCAGCCGGTCTACGGCAAGAGCGGCAAGTACACGTACTCGATCAGCGAGGCGAAGGTCGACGGCTACACGGGCTCGGTCGAAACCGCCGTGGATGAGAGCGGCAACTACGCCTTCACGCTGACGAACACGCATGCCGTTGAAACCACGCAGGTCGGCGTGACCAAGGTCTGGGATGATACCGAAAACGCCGATGGCCTGCGCCCCGATTCCGTCGAGGTTGAGCTTTTGGCCGACGGCGCGGCAACGGGCAAGACCGTCACGCTGAACGCCGAGAACAACTGGACCTTCACCTGGGATAATCTGGCGAAGAAGGCCGGCGGCAAGGACATCGTCTACACCGTGCGCGAAGCCAAGGTTCCTGAGGGCTACACGTCAGTCGTAACCGGCGGCATGGTCAAGAACAACGGGGCGTTCTCCTACACGCTTACCAACAAGCACGAGACCGAGTCGACCGCCCTCAACGTGCAGAAGGTCTGGGACGACTCCAACAACGCCGACGGCCTGCGCCCCACGTCGGTCAAGGTCCAGCTGCTTGCCGACGGCAAGGCAGCGGGCCAGCCCGTCGAGCTGAGCGCCGCCAACGAGTGGAAGCATGCATGGGGCGACCTGCCTAAGCTGGCCGACGGCAAGACCATCAAGTACACGGTCGCCGAGGTTGATGTCCCCGAGGGCTACGTCTCCGTCGTGACCGGCAACGCTTCCTTCGGCTTCACCATCACCAACACGCACGCGGTCAAGACCACGGCCGTCGGCGTGAAGAAGATCTGGAACGACGGCAACGACCAGGACGGCCTGCGTCCCGCCGAGGTGACTGCGCAGCTGCTGGCTAACGGCGAAGTTGTGGCCGAGGCGAAGCTGAGCGCCCAGAACGCGTGGGTCCATCAGTGGACCGACCTGCCCATTATCGCCAACGGCAAGGCCATCGAGTACACGGTCGCGGAAACCGATATCCCCGAGGGCTATACCTCCTCGGTGATGGGCAGCGCCGCCGACGGCTTCACCCTGGTGAATGCGCACGCCACGGCGACTACTTCGGTGAGCGTGCATAAGGAATGGAAGGATTCCGCGGGCAACCAGCAGTCCGGCGTGCATCCGGCCGTCACCGCGCAGCTGTATCGCACGGTCGCAGGTCAGACGAGCGCTATGGCCGGCTACGCGGCAACGCTCGATGAGGTTCATGGCTGGGCGGCCTCCTGGGGCAATCTGCCCGCGAAGGATGCTGGCCGTGACGTGGAGTACTCCGTGCAGGAAGCCGACGTGCCCGCCGGCTATACATCGAGCGTGACGAAGGCGGCTGACGGTACCTATTCGTTCATCCTTGCGAACACCGCTGAGAAGCGCACGAGCGTGAGCGTGGCGAAGGTGTGGGCCGACGGCGGCAACGCCGACAGCATGCGTCCGGATTCCGTGACGGCGCAGCTGTACCTGGTCGACGCGCAGGGCAACCAGGTTGCAGTCCCTGGCAAGTCGGCTGAGCTTTCTGAGGCCAATAACTGGGCGTTTACCTGGGATGACCTTGCGGTGAGCGATACTGATGGCAACGAAATCTCCTACACCGTGCAGGAAGCGAACGTGCCCGAGGGCTATACGGCAACGGTTTCCGGCGGCATGGTGGACGGCACCTATTCGTTCACGTTGACCAATACCCATGAGTTGAAGACGGTCGATATCAACGTGTCCAAGGTGTGGAACGATCAGGATGACATCGACGGCCTGCGTCCCGCTTCGGTGACGGCGCAGCTGTGCTACGTGAACGCCGATGGGCAGACGGTGCCGGTCGAAGGCGCCGAGGATAAGGTGCTCGACGAGTCGAACGGCTGGGCAGCCGGCTGGACGGGCCTGACCGCTAACGCCGATGGCAAGGCCGTTAAGTACACCGTGCGCGAGGCCGAGGTTCCCGAGGGCTACACGTCCGCGGCGTCCGGCATCGACAACGGCGACGGCACCTATTCGTTCACGATGGTCAACACGCACGAGATCGAGGAAGCCGAGTTCGCGCTGAGCGGCTACTCGGTGCGCTCCATCTCCGCGCCGGCCCCCGAGGCTGACAAGGTGTGCTACGTGGACCCGAAGATCACGAAGGAGATGGTGGGGCGCGCGCTGCAAAGCGGCGAGTTCACCTTCCAGCTGATCGACAAGGCGACAGGCGCCGTTGTGTCCCAGGCGACCAACGACGCACTGGGCATGATCGACTTCGACGCCGCGAACAATCAGGCGGCGCCGGGTATGGAGCCTTCCTGCCTGAGGTTCACGAATACGGGAACGTTCACCTATATGGTGCAGGAGCTTCCGGGAAGTTCCGACCCGACGGTCGAGTACTCCACCGAGCGCATCGAGTTCGTGGTGACCGTGAATGAGGTCGACGGCGCTCTGAAGGCGACCGACATGCATTACGTGTGCTACAAGGACAAGGACGACACAGTGGGCACGTCGATCGACGCGATGGGCGATTCGGTTGTGCATCCCACCATCACCAACCACGTCAAGCCCATTCAGCTGGGTCTGACGAAGGTCGATGCGGCGGATGCGGGCAAGACGCTGCCGGGCGCGGTCTACGGGCTGTATCGCGCAAGCGATTCCGGCGACGCGCTGGTGGCGAAGGCGACCAGCGACAAGGACGGCCACATGACCTTCCTGACGGGCGCCGGCAGCGCCGAGGTCATCTCGGAGGGCGTCGACTACTGGTTCGCCGAGATCTCCGCGCCGCAGGGCTATGCGCTTTCGGACGTGCCCACGCAGCACTTCCATATCGACCGCGTGGGGAAGGGCGCCGAAAGCAAGTACCAGCTGGTGTATGCTGACGGCAGCAGGGGCAAGCTCTATGATGCCGGCACCGTCATCGAGTTCGGCGACGGCGCCAAGCCCGTCACCGACACGGCGCTCGAGATGACCGTGGCGAAGGTGAACTCCGCGCGCACCGGCTTGGCCGGCGCGAAGCTGGGCGTGCGCCTGGCTGACGGCACCGACCCCATCAAGGAGTGGGTCAGCACCGGTGCGGGCCAGGTGCTCACGGGTTTGAAGGCCAACACGGCGTACGTGCTCTATGAGGCCGAGGCGCCCGAGGGCTTCGCGAAGGCCGGCGACGTCACCTTCATGCTCGACGAGCGCGGCGCCGTCCAACTCGTCGACGGCGCGTGGGGCGAGAACATCCTGAACTCCTACGCCTCCGGCAGCCAGCTGACCCTGGTGGACTACACGAACAAGGAAATCGTGGAGAAGAAGCAGGTCCAGCGCGAGGAGGGCAAGACGGCGGGCAAGCTCTCGCAAACGGGCGATCAGCTGCCCGTAGCGCCGCTGGCCGTTGTGGCCGTGATCGCCCTGGCGGCAGCAGTGATCGCCGGCACCGCAGCAGCAAAACGCCGCAAACGCTAGCGGCCGGGATCGGCAAACAAGGTTTCATGAAGCGGCGCGTCCTCTGGGGCGCGCCGCTTTTTTGCGTGCCGTCTTCCCGCCGTCTCGGGTTCGCTGGTCGCGCGTTTCGACCGGTTGCCAAGCTGTTGCGTGCTGGCAATCACCTTGAAACACTGCTTGGGCATACTCATACGCGAAGGAATCCCGCTTGTGCTGAAAGGACAGCTTTATGCGAGCGAACGATATGTACAAGGCGTGCGCGGATGCGCTGCGAGCCTATGCGGAGGGCGCCGGCTTCACCGACATGGTGGTGGGGCTTTCCGGCGGCATAGACTCGAGCGTCATCGCCGTCATGTGCGCCGACGTGTTCGGCCCCGAACACGTGCACGGCGTCATGCTTCCCGGCCCTTATTCCACGGAGCATTCCCTGGACGATGCGCGCGAGCTGGCGGACAATCTGGGCATCGAGACGCATGTCGTGTCCATTTGCGAGCCGTTCGAGGCGTTCGAGGCGGTGCTGCGCCGCTCGGGCTGCGGCAGGCTCTCGGGCACGGCGTCGGAGAACACGCAGGCGCGCTGCCGTACTGTGGTGCTTATGGCGCTTTCCAACGCCAACGACTGGATGCTCGTGAACACGGGCAACCGCAGCGAATCCATGATGGGCTACTCCACGCTCTACGGCGACACGGCCGGCGCGTTCGCGCCCATCGGCGGCCTGTACAAGACCGACGTGTACGCCGTTGCGCGCTGGCGCAACGAGCGCGCCGAGCGCGATGGCCAGGTGCCGCCCATCCCCGAGCACGTGCTGGTCAAGCCGCCCAGCGCCGAGCTTGCGCCCGGCCAGGAGGACGAGAAGTCCATGGGCATCGACTACCCCACGCTCGACCGCATGCTCATCGCGCATTTCGAGCACGGCGTCAGCGAGGACGGCCTGGTAGAGGCCGGCTTCAACCGCGCCGACGTCGAGCGCGTGCTGGCGAAGGTGCGCTCGCAGGCCTTCAAACGCGCCCTCGAGCCGCCGTATCCCGACACCAAGTTCTACGAATAGGGAAGCGCCCGCGGCGCCCCGCATATCGAGAAGATGTGGCGTGCGCCGAACGGCCCGCCGCGTTCGCAGCGCGTGCGTTACCATGGCTGCGATATCGAAATGGGGGACGGTGCCCACTGCCGGTTGCACGGCGGCGGGCGCCGTCCCTTCGCCATCTAGTGAAAGAGCATGCCCTACATGAAACGCCGCGATTTCTTCAAGCTGGTCGGTGCCAGCGCCGCCTTCGCCGCCGTGCCCCTGCTGTCGTCGTGCAGCTCCACCGTGATTCCCTCGGCGGATGGGGCTGGCGTGCTCGGCCAGCCCCAGGTGTCGTTCTCCACATCGGTGGACGTGCTCATCCTGGGCAGCGGCATGGCGGGCCTTTCGGCGGCCATGGACCCCTCCGAGGCGGGGCTGTCGGTCATGGTGGCCGAGAAGCTTGACGTGCTGGGCGGCGAAAGCTACGAATCCAACGCCGTCATGGAGGTGTGCGGCAGCCAGCTGCAGAAGGACGCGGGCATCACCGAGACCTGCGACGACGTGTGGCTCGAGCGCAAGGAACAGCTGAAGAACGCCGGCGTGACCGATCTTGATTTCGCGAAGCGCCTGTTCTATGCGGCGCCCGAGTGGGTCGACCGCATGAAAAGCTCGTACGGCGCGCAGTTCGCCGACCCCGCAAGCTATTCCGCCAACGAGGCGAACCGCCGCCGCGTGCTCCCGAAAAACGGAATCGGCGACACGGAGAGCATCATGATGCCGCTGCGCGACAAGCTGGCGGCGAAGGGCGTGCAGTTCTCCACCGGCTACCGCGCCACCGGGTTCATCCTGGACGAGGCGGGCAAGGTGTGCGGCGTGCGCTTCTCCACCAGCAAGAAGGACCAGTCCGGCGTGGTCGACGTGCATGCGCGCGCCGTGGTGGTGGCCACGGGCGGGTTCGCCAGCAACCAGTCGCTCGTGCGCGAGTATCTGTCCGCGTGGGAGCGCATCGGCTGCTACACCGCCGCGTCCATGGGGGAGGGCCACAAGCTGTGCCAGGCGCTCGGCGCCCAGCTCAGCGACATGAGCGTGACCCCTTCGGTGACCAGCGATCTTCCGCCGGCGGCGGCGTGGAGCATGTTCGCGCCCACGCTCGTGGTGGACGCGCAGGGCAACCGCTTCGCCAACGAGGACTACATGCGCACTCTGTGCGCCACCTGCTTCACTCAGGAGCGCGGCTATTTCTGGACCATCTTCGACAGCAGCATCTCGGAGAGTGGGCAGGCGCGCAGCGCGGCGCAGGTGACGGCGAAGCACGCATCGCGCCTGGTCGGGCCGTGCGACACGGTGGAGCAGCTGGCGTCGGGCATGGGCGTGTCCGAGGACGTGCTTGGCAAGACCGTCGACCGCTTCTCCAGCATGGTGGAGACCGGCAAGGACTCCGATTTCGGGCGCAAGCAGTTCCTCGAGAACCTCAAGCCGCCGTATTACGCGCTCAAGCAGTTCCCTGTGCGCTTCCGTACGCGCGGCGGCGCGGTGGTGGATGGCGGCGGGCGCTTGCTCGACGCCAACGGCAAGGCGATCGCGGGCGTGTACTGCTGCGGGGCCGCCGCGCAAGGCGGCGGCGAGAGTCTGACCACCAACGGTGCCTTCGGCATCCTCGCCGGCAGAGCCGTGACCGAGGACCTGGGCGCCGCGTAACCCTACCGTCCGCATTCGCGTGATTACCCCGGGCGGCGTATGGCGCGCTCGGCGCGCTCGGGATACCATGGACGGCATGGATAACCTTCTTATGACATATCGCGACATGACGACGCGTGACTGGCTGATCGACGCGGCGGTGACGTTGGCGGCGTTCGCCGTCGGCTGCCTGCAGCTTATGCTCACGGCGTCGTCCATCATCATCCCCGACCTGGCGCTTCGCCAATATCTCGGCATGGTCAACGTGGTGCCCGACCTGCAGGTGTTCGTGGGCTTGGGCATGACGGTGGTGCCGCTCGTGTTCCGTCGCCGTTTCCCGCTGCCCGTGTTCGTCGCATGCCTGGTCATTTTCCTGGCTCTGCAGGTCAGGTTCTCGGGCTTCTCCATGACGGTGGTCGGGCCGCTGGTGGCGCTTTACACCGTGGCCGCCGAATGCGGCACCGTGCCCGGCGTCGCGTGCGGCGCGGCGGCGGTGCTGTCGCTGCTGTTCGCCGGCGCGCCCATGCAAGCCGCCAGCATGGTGTTCTTCACGCGCTTCCAGAACATCGCGCTCATGGTGGCGGCGGTGCTCGCCGGTTACGCCTACCGCACGCACGTCGCGTACGTGCACGAGGTGGAGCAGCGCGCCGTCGAGGCCGAGCGCACACGCGAGGAGGAGGCCGCCCGCCGTGTTGAGGAGGAGCGCGTGCGCATCGCGCGCGAGGTGCACGACATCACGGCGCACTCGCTCTCGGCGGTGAGTATCCAGCTGGCCGCGGCCGAGCGGCTGGTGGAGCGCGACCCTCAAATGGCGAAGGAGGCGGTGTCCACGGCCCGTGCCACGGCAAAGGGCGCGCTCGACGACATCCGCTCGATGATCGGCGTGCTGCGCCACGGCGACGACGCAGCCGAGACCATGCCCGCCGCCGGCACGAACCAGGTGGGCGAGCTGGAGTCGTACCTGCGCGGCGCCGGCCTGGACGTCGCGCTCGACATGGCGGCGTACGACCGGGCGCGCGTGCCCGCGCACATTGACATGGCGCTGTTCACCGTGGCGCGCGAGGCATGCACGAACGCGGTGCGGCATGCGGGCGCGCAGCGCGTGTCGCTGCGGTTCGCGCTGGAAGGCGACGCGGCAACGCTGGCGGTGATCGACGACGGCGCCGGCTGCGGCGTGGCGGCGCAGCCGGCCGACATGGCTGCGCAGCAGCTGCCGCGGGCGGCTGACGGCGCGGGTCACGGCGTTGCGGGCATGGCGGAGCGCGTCCACGTGCTCGGCGGCTCGTTCTCGGCAGGCGATGGCGAAAACGGCGGGTTTTGCGTGCGTGCGAGCATCCCGCTTCGCGGAACGGAGACATAGCGAATGGAACAGACGCTCGACGGCGAAGGTGCGGCCAGCGCCTCCCCGCAGACGGCCAACCCGGCAAGCGCATCCCCGCAGGCGACAAGCGCCCCGCGTCCCGTGCGCGTGCTGGTGGCCGACGACCAGGACCTGGTGCGCAGCGGCTTCCGCATGATTTTGTCGTCCTACGACGGCATCGAGGTGGTGGGCGAGGCGCGCGACGGCGAGCAGGCGGTGCAGCTTGCCGAGCGCCTGCGCCCCGACGTGGTGCTCATGGATATCCGCATGCCGCGCGTCAACGGCATCGACGCCACGCGCGCCATCCGCTCCAACGCCGCGCTCGCGGACGTGCAGGTGCTCATCCTCACCACGTTCGACCTGGACGAATACGTCTACGACGCGTTGTCGGCGGGCGCCGGCGGTTTCCTTCTCAAGGACGCCGAGCCCGACGAGATCGCATCGGCGGTGCGCGTGGTGGCGGCGGGCGAGGCGCTCATCGAGCCGTCCATCACGCGCCGGCTCATCGAGACGTTCGTGGCGGCGCGCCCGGGCACGCCCGCAGGTGCCGCGGCGCGCGGCATCGACCAGCTGACCGACCGCGAGCGCGAGATTCTCACGCTGGTGGCGCGCGGCCTGAACAACGACCAGATTGGCGAGCGCCTGTTCATCAGCCCCGCAACGGTCAAAACGCACCTCGCGCGCATCATGGCCAAGCTCGACGCGCACGATCGCGCGCAGCTGGTTGTCCGTGCCTACGAAAGCGGCTTGGTGAAGCCCGGCGTGGCTTAATAAGCTGGCGAAAGAAGGAGCGTCGGCGACTATCGGCCGCCGACGCTCCTTCTGTCTTATGCGGCTGTACAAGAACTTTTCGAAGCGCGCCATAAATCACCGTAATCCACTTGCAATCGGACGGCCGGCTGCTATAGTAGGCAATGTGTTTAGCACTCGTTACCAAAGAGTGCTAGCACTCAGAAAGACAGAGTGGTTAAATAACGGGTATGCGAAACCAATCTCGCGTAATCGATGCGAAAGGAAGGCAGCGTTATGAATCTGAAACCCCTGGGCGACCGCGTTATCGTGAAGGCCGACGAAGCTGAGGAGACCACGGCTTCCGGTCTGTTCATCGCATCCGAGGCCAAGGAAAAGCCTCAGAGCGGCGTCGTTCTGGCAGTCGGCGCTGGCAAGCCCGATAAGGACGGCAACCTGGTTCCCGTCCCCGTGAAGGTCGGCGACAAGGTCGTCTACGGCAAGTTCGGCGGCCAGGAGATCAAGGTCGACGGCGAAGACCTGCTCATCCTCCGTGCCGACGATCTGTACGGCGTCTTCGAATAAGTTTCGATCGTTTCACCTCGTAAGTAAGCATGGGCCCGCGCCCGGTATCTTGGAACCGCGCGCGGGCCGCATTCGAAAGGAAGCTTTAGAATGGCTAAGGATATCAAGTTCGAGGCTGATGCCCGCAGCGCTCTGGCCGCAGGCGTCAACAAGCTGGCAAACGCCGTCAAGGTCACGCTCGGCCCCAAGGGCCGCTACGTCGCCCTGGAGAAGTCCTTCGGCGCTCCGCTGATCACCAACGACGGCGTCACCGTCGCCAAGGAAGTCGAGCTGGAGGATCCGGTCGAGAACATGGGCGCCCAGCTCATCCGCGAGGCCGCTGTGAAGACCAACGACGTCGCCGGCGACGGTACCACCACCGCCACCCTGCTGGCCGACGTGATCGTCTCCGAGGGCCTGCGCAACGTCACCGCCGGTGCTGACGCCCTGGGCATCCGCCGCGGCATCCAGAAGGCAACCGACGCCGTGGTCGAGGCCATCAAGGCCGACGCCACCCCGGTTTCCACCACCGAGCAGATCACCAACGTCGGCACCATCTCCGCCGGCGACGCCGTGATCGGCGCTAAGATCGCCGAGGCCATGGACGCCGTGGGCAAGGACGGCGCCATCTCCGTCGAGGATTCCCAGACCTTCGGCCTGGACATGGACATCGTCGAGGGCATGCAGTACGAGCGCGGCTACATCAGCCCCTACATGGCCACCGACATGGAGAAGATGGAAGCCAACCTCTCCGACCCCTACATCCTGCTGACCGATCAGAAGATCTCCAACATCCAGGACATGGTCCCGCTGCTGGAGCAGATCATGAAGACCGGCCGTCCGCTGTTCATCGTCGCTGAGGACGTCGAGGGCGAGGCTCTGGCCACCATCCTGCTGAACAAGCTGCGCGGCACCTTCACCGCCGTGGCCATCAAGGCCCCGGGCTTCGGCGACCGCCGCAAGCGCATCCTCGAGGACATCGCCGCCGTCACCGGCGCGCAGGTCATCGACAAGGACTTCGGCATGACCCTGGCCGATGCCAAGATCGAGATGCTCGGCACCGCCAAGACCGTCAAGGTCACCAAGGACCGTGCCCTGATCGTGGACGGCGCCGGCGACAAGGCCGCCATCCAGGACCGCATCACCCACATCAAGAAGGAGCTGGAGCGCGTCGACTCCGACTTCGACCGTGACAAGCTCCAGGAGCGCCTGGCCAAGCTGTCCGGCGGCGTGGCCGTGCTGAAGGTGGGCGCTGCCACCGAGGCCGAGCTCAAGGAGAAGAAGTCCCGTATCGAGGACGCCCTGCAGGCTACCCGCGCTGCTGTCGAGGAGGGCATCGTCGCAGGCGGCGGCGTGGCTCTGATCAACGCCATCCCGGCTCTGGACACGCTCGAGATCACCGATCCCGATGAGAAGGTCGGCGTGGAGATCATCCGCAAGGCCATGGAGGCCCCCATGCGCGCCATCGCCCAGAACGCTGGCTTCGAGGGCTCCGTCATGGTCGACAAGGTCCGTCACATGGAGAAGGGCGAGGGCGTGAACTTCGCCGACGGCACCACCGGCAAGATGATCGAGATGGGCGTCAACGACCCCGTCAAGGTTACCCGCACGGCTCTGCAGTCCGCTGCTTCCGTGGCTGCCCTGATCCTCATCACCGAGTGCACCATCAACGAGATCCCGAAGGATCCCGATCCGGCGGCCGCTGCTGCTGCCGCAGGTGCAGCCGGTATGGGCGGCATGATGTAAGCAACAGGTTCATAAACCTTGCAGCAGAAGGGCCCGCTTCGGCGGGCCCTTTTCGCGTTTAGCGGGGAAGGCGCGGCCGCCGCGGCTTCGATATGTGCGCGGCGCGGCGTTTGGCGTGACCGCTGCGATGAAACGGCCCTCGGGTGCGGCCGCCGCGGCTTTCGCCCAGCATATCGCGCTGCGGCGGGCAAAAGCGCGCGCTGGGAACCCGAACCGCCTGCTTAGGCTCTCCGGCCGGGCGCCCCCAGTCGCCGCCATTCGATCGTCGGAACGCAGCAAAAACGCCCTCCTGCGGTTGCAGGAGGGCGTTTGCGGCTTCGTATGCGGTTGGCTTGGGTTCCGCGGGCCCCTTACAGCCCTTCGGCCTGGAAGCGGCGCAGGAGGGCTTCCTGATGGTGCGAGTACTGCAGCGCGACGTCCTTCGCCACCTTACCCTCGCGCACGGCGTTGAACAGCGCCTGGTCCATGGTCTGCATGCCGGAGGCGCCGTTGGAGGCGATCACGGAGTCGATCTGGTAGGTCTTCTCCTCGCGGATGAGGTTGCGGATGGCGGTGTTCATCTGCATGACCTCGAACACGGGGATGGTGGTGCCGTCGAGCGCGGGGATGAGCATCTGGCTGACCGTGGCCTGCAGCACGAGCGACAGCTGGGTGCGGATCTGGCGCTGCTGGCTGGCGGGGAAGGCGTCGATCATGCGCTCGATGGTGTCGGCGGCGCTGGTGGTGTGCAGCGTGGAGAGCACCAGCTGCGTCATCTCGGCGGCGTTGATGGCGGTGCCGATGGTCTCGGCGTCGCGCATCTCGCCGAGCAGGATGACGTCGGGGCTTTCGCGCATGGCCGAGCGCAGCGCCTCGGAGTAGTTGGCGATGTCGGTGGGGATCTCGCGCTGCGTGATGATGCAGGAGCCGTGCTTATGCACGAACTCGATGGGGTCCTCCATGGTCAGGATATGGCCCGTGCGCTTGTGGTTCATGCGGTCGAGCATGCATGCCAGCGTGGTGGACTTGCCGCAGCCGGTGGGGCCCGTCACCAGCACCAGGCCCCTGTTCAGGTCGGCCAAGCGCATGACGGGCTCGGGGATGTTCATCTCGTCGGGATCGGGCAGCCCGAAGGGGATGACGCGGATGACGGCGCCATAGGAGCCGCGCTGGCGGAAGATGTTGGCACGGAAACGGCCGACGCTCGGAACGGCGAAGCTGAAGTCGTCGTCGTGGTTGACGCTGTCGATGAACAGGCTCAGGTCGCGCCCGGCCAGTTCGTAGATCGTCTCGATGTACTCCTGCGTGTCGGCCGGGGTGAGCGGGGCCGTGTCCGTGTGCACATGCGATCCGCTCGCCTGGTACGCCAGAGGCAGGCCGGCGATGATGAACACGTCGGAAGCGTGCACCTCGATCATCTTCTCGAGTAGGCTTTTCAGTTGCATGGCGATCCTCCTATGCTATTGCTTCTCGTCGTTAGTTAGTGGAAAGAAGAGCTTGCTCGGGAAGCTCTTGCGCGGTGGTCATCTTCCAGGCGTCCACGGTGCAGCCGTTCGCGGCGATGGTCGCCGTGGCGGCAAGCTCCTTGCCGTCCTGCGCGATGACCGTGAACGTGACCTGCGTGCCCGCTACGTCGATGAAGGACCGCAGGTCGCGGGCGCCGCTTGCCTCGGCGGCGTTTTCCAGCAGCTTGTCGGAGCGGTGCTGGACCAGCGCGGCGGCCGCTGCGGGCGAGCCGCTTTCGGCGATCTGCTCGTCGATCTGGGCGAGCAGCGCTTGGCCGAAGGCATCCAGCTCGTAGGTTTGCGACAGCGCGTCGGCCTGCCGCTGCGCCATGGCCTCGGTTGCGTGCGTGGTGGTGACGCACAGCATGGCCAGCACCGCCAGCAGCAGCACGGACACCAGCGTCAGCAGTGTGATGGGGCCGATGCGCACCCCTTCCCCGGTTCGCCTTGCCATGCTATCTCACCCCGCTTTCGTATCGCGACGCGTCGAGCGCGTACACTTCCCCGGAATCATCGCTCACGGTGATGTGCGCCGTGTACAGCGTGCCCCGGCCCTGCGCGTCGGAGTCGACGTTACAGCTGACCGTCAGGCCGTCGGAGCCGTCGACGGTGGATACGTTCCCGGCGGCCACGCCCTGGCCGACCGTCTTGCCGGCGGCGACGGCCGCAGGGTCGGAGGAGAACTCCTCGGCGGCGTTCTGGGCCAGCAGCGTAGCTTTTGTCAGCTCCTCGGCCTGATGCGCCGCAACCGCCGAGTGCGCGAACAGCTGCGTGAACACGGCCATGGATGCGATCAGCACCGCCATAAGCACCAGCGCCTCGATGAGGAACGCCGTGTTGACCTTGGTTTTGGAAGCGTCTTCGATCTGTTCGTTCCTTGTCATCCTAGGCACCTCCCTGCATGTAGCGAAGGGCCACCTCGGCGGTTCCCTGATCGGTGGTCACGGCCAGAAGGCCGTTGGAGTACGAGAAATCGAAGGTGTCGGAAGCCGTCACCTCAGTGGCCTTCTCGGGCGTGTACCCGCTGCCTGCCAGGCTGTATTCCTGCACCACTTTGCCCTCGTACAGGTAGAAGCGCGTCTCGTACGTGCCGGAATCCAGCGCCTCCAGCACCACGAGCGACTTGCCTTCCGGCCCCTGGCCTTGGGCGATGGCGCCCTTGGAATCGTTGGCGCGCACGACGTTGCAGATAAGCCCCGCCCCTTCGCGCTGCGTGCTGCTGGCCTGCTGGTCTGCGGAAATGGCTTTGTATACGGTCACGCCCGAGATCATGGCCAAGAGCAGCGCCGCAAAGAAGACCGCTAGCAGCAGCGTGGGGAAGGCGCGCCTTGCGGCGGCGCCTTTTTCGTTGGACGGCGTACCTTGCGTCACGGAAGCGATGGCGTGGATGCGCTGCTTGTGGGTTTCTTTCGCCTGCGGGTTCATCGGGGCGTCACCACCACGCTGGGCATGATGTTGTCGGCGAAGCACTCGTAGGTGATCACGTAGTCATCATGGTTGATGGTCAACCCATAGCTTTCCTCGAGGTGCTCGAGCGAGCTCGGGTAGCTGCCCTCGATGGCGCAGCACTGCTTGGCCGAGGCCAGGATGGAGTCGCGCAGCGCCACGGCACCTTGCGTCTTGGCGTTCTCCTGCACGACGCTGTATACGGCGAAGGCGGCGAGGGCGAGCGCCGCCACCAGGCATGCGGTGACGACGATGCGCTTGCGCCGCCGCTTGATTTCGTTGTCGGTGAGTTCGTGGAACATGGCTGTTACCTGCGATTTCGCTATGCGATCGAGCCCATGGTGCCGATGAGCGGCAGCATGACGGCGATAAGGGTTGCGCCGACGGCGATGGTCAGGAAGGCCGCCAGCGTGGGTTCGACCCGGTCGACCGCGGCGTCGATCTGCATGTTGGCGTCGTCGAAGAACACCTGCGCAAGATGGCCGAGCACCTCGTCGACGGAGCCTGCGCGCGTGCCCATGAGCAGCATGCGGCCGTACACGGGCTCGACGATCTCGTGCTCGTTGATTGCCTGGGCAAGGCTGCGCGGGCTCTCAAGGTCGATCATGGAATCGTAGGCCGCCTGCAGCTTCGCCTTAAGCTGCGCGTGGTCGATGGTGGCCATGGCCTTGCGCATGGCGTCCTCTTCCTGCACGCCCGATGCCACCAGGGACGAAAGTGCGCTGACGAAGCGGGAGAGCGCCAGCTGGTACATGGCCCGGCGGGTGCCCGGGTAGCGCTCGAGCATCTTCAGCACGCGGTTGCGCCCGCCCTCGCTGCGCGCGCAGATGGTGATGTACAGGGCGGCAATGGTGGCGACCAGCACGATGGCCAGGGCGACCCAGCCGATGGCGACGGACACGCCCACGGTGTTGAAGGATCCCGAGGTCATGGAGCCGGACAGGTTCTCATAGGCGCTGGAGAAGATGGGGAGGATGACCGCCACGGTGAACACCAGGATGACGCTCATGATGCACAGCAGCGCCGCCGGATAGCCGACCGAGTTGCGCAGCTTGGCGAATGCGCGGCCTTCGCTATCGTAGTAGCGCCCGAGGCTGCGCAGCACGCGCTCGGTGCGGCCCGACGCCTCGCCGACGCGCACGGTTTCCGTTGCGTAGGCGGGGAAGGCGCCGGTGGCCTCCATGGCGTCGGCAAGGTTGGAGCCTTCGACGACTTTGGAGTAGACCGCATCGCAGACGCGCTTGAACTCGGATTGCTCGCGGTTCTCCGCAAGCATGTGGACGGCTTCGTCCGTTTGGACGCCGGCAGCCAGCATGGTCGCCACGCTGCTGCAGAACGCGCTGATGGCGCCGCTCTCCAGAAGCTCTCCTGTCATCGGTACCTCCTGGGTTATCGGTTTAAACGTTCGTTATTGTCTCACATATACTAGGCGATGACGTGCGTTTTCACCTGTTTTTGAGAAGAAGCTGATACCCCGGTGCCACTATGTACCGGGCGAAGGGGTTTCGGTAGCGAGCGCTTCGGCCAGCGCGGGGTGGGATGCCGGTGGGATGGGGGCTCGCAACAC
>ERZ1034913.484-NODE-484-length-32419-cov-7.343252_pt1 | contig 32419 bp, 29 predicted proteins | sample MGYA00520697_ERZ1034913 | MGnify/ENA primary metagenome ERZ1034913 (study PRJEB33766, sample SAMN09781786) | gut metagenome | biome: gut microbiome | host: Homo sapiens | place: Madagascar | study: EMG produced TPA metagenomics assembly of the PRJNA485056 data set...
CAGTACGGCACTCAAAAGTGCAGGTCAGAACCCTATCAGCCTACTCCCACTCGATCGTCGCGGGGGGCTTGGGGGTGATGTCGTAGCACACGCGGTTGGCGCCGGGGACCTCGGCCACGATGCGGCTGGAGATCTTCGCCAGCAGCTCGTAGGGCAGCTTCGCCCAGTCGGCGGTCATGGCGTCGGAGCTTTCCACGGCGCGCAGGATGATGGGGCGCTGGTAGGTGCGCTCGTCGCCCATGACGCCCACCGACTTGATGTCGGGCAGCACGGCGAAGTACTGCCAGCAGCTGTGCTCGCTGTTGCGCTCGCCGGTCTCCTCGAACAGGCGCTGGTTGTACGCGTCAAGCTCCTCGCGCACGATGGCGTCGGCGTTCTTCAAGATCTCAAGCTTCTCGGGGGAAACCGCGCCGATGATGCGGATGGCAAGACCCGGGCCGGGGAAGGGCTGGCGATGCACGATGTGGTCGGGCAGTCCCAGCGCCGTGCCGAGCGCGCGGACCTCGTCCTTGAAGAAGTGGTCGAGCGGCTCGATCAGGTCGAAGTGCACGCCCTCGGGGAACGGGATGAGGTTGTGGTGGCTTTTGATGGTTGCCGCCTTGCCGCCCGTCTTGCGCGCGCCGGACTCGATGATGTCGGGGTAGATGGTGCCCTGGGCCAGGTACTTCACGCCGTCGAGCTGCTGGGCCACGGTGAAGAACTCCTCCCAGAACTGCGTGCCGATGATGCGGCGCTTCTGCTCGGGGTCGGTGACGCCGTCGAGCAGCTTGGCGTAGCGCTCCTCGGCGTGAACGTGGATGAAGTCGACGTCGAACTGCTTGGTGAACACTTCCTCAACCTGCTCGGGCTCGCCCTTGCGCAGCAGGCCGTGATTGACGAACACGCATGTCATCTGCTTGCCGACGGCGCGAGCGCCCAGCGCTGCCACCACGGAGGAGTCGACGCCGCCCGACAGGGCCAGGATGACGCGGTCGGAGCCGACCTTCTCGCGGAAGTCGGTGGTCAGGGTGTCCACCAGGTTGTCCATGGTCCAGTTCGGCTCAAGCCCGCAGATGTCGAACAGGAAGTTCTTGAGCATCTGATTGCCGAACTCGGTATGCTTGACCTCGGGGTGGAACTGCGTGGTGTAGATCTTGCGCTCGGGGCACTCCATGGCGGCGACGGGGCACACGTCGGTGGAGGCGACTACGGTAAAGCCCGCAGGAACGTCCTTCACGGCGTCGAAGTGGCTCATCCACACGGTCTGATCGGAGGGCGTGCCCGCGAACAGCTGGCCGCCGGAGACGTGCAGCGTGGCGGGGCCGTATTCGCCCACTTCGGGGTGGTACACGCTGCCGCCCAAGGTGACGGAGGTGACCTGATGGCCGTAGCAGAAGCCCAGGATCGGCACGCCCAGCTCGTAGATGGCGGGGTCGACGCGCGGCGCGTCCTCGGCGTTGACGGAAGCCGGGCCGCCGGACAGGATGATGGCGGCGGGCGCCATCTCGCGCACCTCGTCTGCGGCGATGTCGCACGGGACGATTTCCGAGTACACGTTCAAATCGCGCACGCGGCGGGCGATCAGCTGCCCGTACTGTGCGCCGAAGTCGAACACGACGACTTTCTGGTTGGTGGAACTGGACGATGCGGTGCTCACTAGAGGCTCCTTCTTCGGTTGTATCACGCTGCCCGGCCGCGCTTGCGGCTGCACTCTTCTCTGCGTATTCGTAACGGCGATTGTACATTAAGCTGCGCTAATCCATACCTGTCGGCTGTGCATCTTCAACACAACGCTACGCAAGGTTCACGTTACGGCCCGCGTTTTGTGCCTTCCAATATCAAATGCAGGTAAAGAAAACGTGCGCCCGCTCTGGTTTATCGGGTCGAGCGAAGTTCGTGGCGCGCGTTGCGCTTCGCCGCCTTCTACAATTTCGAAGCCGTGCGGCATTGCAGGCTTACCGGGCCCGCGCCCGCACGCGTACGGCTCACCGAAAGGCGGAATATGATCATCGAAGCGTTGAAATCCCTATTGATCGGCATCGTCGAGGGCGTCACCGAATGGTTGCCCATTTCCTCGACGGGCCACATGATCCTCGTCGACGATTTCGTGCAGCTCCAGGTGTCCCCGGAGTTCCTTGCGCTATTCCTGGTGGTCATCCAGATCGGCGCTATCCTGGCCGTGCTCACGCTGTACTTCCATAAGCTCAACCCGCTCAGCCCGCGCAAAAGCGCCGATGAGAAGCGTGCGACCTGGCGCTTGTGGGGGATGGTGGCCATCGGGTGCATCCCGGCGGCTATCGTGGGCATCCTGCTTGACGATTGGGTGAACGCCCACTTCTACAACAAGGTCACCGTTGCCGCCATGCTCATCCTGTACGGTGTGGTGTTCATCGTCATGGAACGCCGCAGCCGCCAGCGTATGCGCTGTGCCCGCGCCGCCGTGCAAAACCAGGCGCGTGCCCGCGTCGAGCAGCCTTCGGCCGTGCGCGGCCGCCATGCGCGCTTGCAGGCTCCCGCCCGCCCTGCGCCTGCGCACGCCTGTGCGGCCGATCTTGACGCCGTCGCAGAGCGCAGCATCTTCCGCATCGCCGACGTCGACGACATTGATTGGAAGACGGCCCTGAAGATCGGCTGCTTCCAGGTGCTCGCCATCATTCCCGGCACCTCCCGCTCCGGCGCCACCATCATCGGCGGCATGCTGTGCGGCTGCAGCAGGACGGCCGCGGCGGAGTTCACGTTCTTCCTTGCCATCCCCATCATGTTCGGCTGGGGCCTGGTGAAATGCATCAAGTTCGCGGCTGCTGGCCTTGCCATGACGACCACCGAGGCCGTGGTGCTCGCGGTAGGCGTGGTTTCGGCGTTCGTCATGTCCGTGGTGTCCATTAAGTTCCTGATGGGGTACATTAAGAAGAACGACTTCACGGCGTTCGGCTGGTACCGCATCGTGGTGGGCGCGCTGGTGCTCGGCGTCTTCGCGCTGCAAACCGCGGGCATCCTGGCGTAAGGGCGCGCTTTGCGCTTTCCCGCCCGGCTCCGTCCGTGAGCTCATGCAATGCACGGGGAAAGGGAAGGGAAGCGGTGCTTAGCCAGTTCAGCAGCATCTTCACGCAGATGGTGGCCCTGTTCGCCGCCATCGGGGCGGGGTATATCTGCAAGAAGACGGGCGTCATGGACGCCGATTTCGACAAGAGGCTCTCGGGGCTCGTCCTGAGCGCCACGTTGCCGGCGCTGATCTTGGCGTCGGTGCTTAACGTGGACAGCTTGCCCGACCCTGTGCTCATGGGCCAGATCATCGGGCTCTCCGTGCTCAGCTATGCGCTGTTCATCCCCATCGCCTACCTCGTCACCTATGCGCTGCGCATCCCCGACGGCTGCCGCGGCGTGTACCGCTTCATGCTCATCTTCGGCAACACGGGCTTCATCGGCTACCCTGTGCTGTCGGCCATCTTCGGCCCGCAGACGGTCGTATACGCGGTGGTGTACAACATCGTGTTCAACCTGCTGTCGTTCACCTTCGGCGCCTGGCTCATCGCGTCGGACAACGAATACGGCGTCAAGGTGCGCATGAGCTGGCGCGATTTCGTCACGCCTTGCAACATCGCCACGCTCGCCACCATGGTTCTGGCGTTTTGCGGCGTGCATGCCGTGCCCGTGGCCGGACCGGCGCTTTCCACCATCGGCAGCTTCACCACGCCCGCCACGCTGCTCATCGTAGGCTCGTCGCTTGCGAACCTTCCCGCCGCCAAGCTTATGGGCACGCTTCGCCTGTGGATCGCGTGCCTGATGCGCATGGTGGCCATCCCGCTGCTCATCTTCGCCGTCATGCGCCCCCTTGCCGGCGGCGCGCTGCTGGGGGTGGTCGTGGTGCTGGCTGCCATGCCCGTGGCCACCAACGGCACCATGTTCTGCTACCAGTACGGCGGCGACGCCAAGACCATGGCGCAGGGCACGTTCATCACCACCGTCTTGGCGCTGGTCACCATCCCTTTGCTGGCCACGTTCTCCGCAGTCTTGTAGCCGGGGCGGGGCGCAGGCCCCATTTACCTACTTTATTCCTCAGATTTTCTCGAATCCGTCTGTGGTTTTGCTATCATGATGCGCACACGAGGGCCGCTTTCGTTCTGCACGGCGCGCGTCTGGTACTCGACGCGCCGCGCGGCCATGCTCGTTACCGCTCAAGAACAGGAAGGAACGCCGATGTCTGATCAGAACAGCTCGTTCGAGCAGATCCAGGAACATCGTGCAAAGATCGACGAGCTTGACCGCCAGATCGTCGCGCTGCTCAACAAGCGCGCCGGTCATTCGCTGGTCATCCGCGGCCTGAAGCCCGGTGCGCACCTGGGTCTGTACGACCCCAAACGCGAAGAGGAGATCTTCGAGAAGGTGGACAGCTATAACGAGGGCCCGCTCTATAACGATAACCTCCGCGAGATCTACGGTACTATCCTGAAAGTCATGAAGGAGACCCCGTCAGCATGAGCGAGCAGAGAATCGAAGCGAAACTGCCGGATTACGGCACCCGTACCGACGAGATAACCATCTACGCCGGCCCTTGCTCGGTTGAAAGCGAGGAGCAGTTCTTCGAAGTGGCCGAGTGCATCAGCGACCTTGGCCTGACCTGGATCCGCGGCGGCGCGTACAAACCGCGTACCAACCCGCATAGCTTCCAGGGTCTTGGCGAGGAAGCCCTTAAGATCATGAAGGCCGGCGGCGAGAAGTACGGCCTGAAAACCCTTACGGAAGTCATGGACTCCGAGCATTGCGAGCTGGTGCATTCCTATGTGGATGGCCTGCAGGTGGGCGCCCGCAATTTCCAGAACTTCAGCCTGCTGAAGAACATCGGCAAGGTCACGAAGGATTCCCATAAGATGGTGCTGTTCAAGCGCGGTTTCGCGGGCACCATCGCCGAGTGGCTGGCGGCCACGGACTACATCACCATGGAGGGCAACGACAACGTGGTGCTGTGCGAGCGCGGCCTGCGCACGTTCGAGACGGCCACGCGCTTCACGCTCGACATCTCGGCCGTGCCCGTCATCCACAAGCAAAGCCTGCTGCCCATCTGCGTGGACGTTTCCCATCCGGCAGGCGTTCGCGACCTGGTGCCCAGCCTGGCGCGCGCTGCGGTGGCCGTGGGTGCCGACTCCATCATGATCGAGGTGCACCCCAACCCGCCGGCGGCGCTTTCCGACGGCCCGCAGCAGCTGACCCCGGCGCAGTTCCGCGTCCTGGTCGAGGAGCTGCGCGAGATCGCCGCGGTGTTCGGGAAGAAGATCGTCTAGCGGTCGCGAAGCGTTTTGCGCAACGTTGCGAAGGCGGATCGGGAAACCGGTCCGCCTTTTTCGTGCCGAAAGGCGCCTTTTGCGGGACGGGGGCCCGCCTGGCAGAAGGAGAAGCCCAACGGCTGCCTGGCGGCTAACCGTCCCGCTTCGCCGAGCTGTGCCGCCGGCGGGCTTTTCGTGTGCGGAATCGAACATCCTCTGGCCATGCTGTGCATGCTTGGCGCGAATAGGGCGCGCGCCGCTCGGAAGCGGTACAATCATCAGTCGCGCCTTTGGGCGCTTTGAACTTGCAACCGCACGTGAACATCATGTTAGGAAGCCCTATGCCCGTCGACATCACCACGCTCAACGGCCCCCAGCGTCAGGCCGTCGAATGCACCGAAGGCCCGCTTTTGGTCTTGGCTGGTGCTGGATCAGGCAAAACGCGCGTGCTCACGTACCGCATCGCGCACATCCTGGAGGATCTGAACGTGGCGCCGTGGGAGATTTTGGCCATCACGTTCACCAACAAGGCGGCCGCCGAGATGCGCGAGCGCTTGCAGGGCCTGGTCGGCCCGCGCAGCCGCGGCATGTGGGTGTCCACCTTCCACAGCATGTGCGTGCGAATGCTGCGCGCCGACGCAGAGCGTCTGGGATTCTCGAAGAGCTTCACCATCTACGACACCGACGACCAGAAGCGCCTGTATAAGGAGATTATGGCCGAGCTGGACATTGACCCGAAACGTTTCCCCATAAACGCCCTGATGAACCGTATTTCCACGGCGAAAAACGAACTGAAGGTGCCCGGCAACTTCGCCAAGGAGGCCAACGACCCCGTGGGCAAGGTGGCCGCGCGCGTCTACGAGAAGCTGCAGGAGCGCTTGAAGCAGGCGAACGCCTTCGACTTCGACGACCTGTTGCTGTACGCGTACCTGCTGCTGAAGAACCACCCCGACGTGCTCGAGGCTTACCAGCTGCGCTTCCGCTACATCATGGTGGACGAGTACCAGGACACCAACCACGCACAGTACGAGATCACGCGCCTTCTGGCCGAGCAGCACGGCAACATCATGGTGGTGGGCGACGACGACCAGTCCATTTATAGCTGGCGCGGCGCCGACATCCGCAACATCTTAGAGTTCGAGAAGGACTACCCGCAGTGCACCACGGTGAAGCTGGAGCAGAACTACCGCAGCGTGGGCAATGTGCTGGCGGCGGCCAACGCCGTCATCGCGAACAACCAGCATCGCAAGGTGAAGAAGCTGTTCACTGACCAGGAAGACGGCGAGAAGATCCACGTGTACATGGCCTCCGACGAGCGAGACGAGGGCCGCTGGATCGCCGGCGAGATCGAGAAGCAGCGCCAGAAAGGGCTGTCCTACAACCAGGTGGCGGTGTTCTATCGCACCAACGCCCAGTCGCGCATGCTTGAAGATATGCTGCTGCGCGCCGGCGTTCCGTACCGCATCGTCGGCGGCACGCGATTCTTCGACCGCGCCGAGATCCGCGACGTCATGGCCTACCTCACGTTGGTGGTCAACCCCGCCGACGACATCGCGGCCAAGCGCGTCATCAACACGCCGCGCCGCGGCATCGGCAAATCCACGGTGGAGCGCATCGAACAGTTCGCGCGCGAGATGGACATGACGTTCATGGAGGGTGCCGAAATCGCCATCGCCGACCCCGAGCTGCGCGCCGCCACGCGCCGCAGCGTGGGGGAGTTCGTACAGATCATCAAGGACGCGCAGTCTTATTCGGGTGACCTACGTAAGTGCATCGAGGCCGTCATCGACAAGTCCGGCCTGATCAGCGCCTTGCAGGCGGAGAACACCGACGAGGCGCGCGGGCGCGTGGAGAACATCCAGGAGTTCCTGTCCGTAGCCGACGAGTTCGTGGATACCCACGAAGAGGAGGACGCCGACTACGCGGCTCCCACGGTAGGCGAGCAGGGCGGGGAAGGCGAAGGCGCCGCCGAGCCTGTGCGCGTGCTGCGCGGCGATTCGCTGGCTGACTTCCTGGAGTGGGTGCGCCTGCGCACCGACCTCGACACCATGGACGAGGATGGTCAGGCGGTCACCATGATGACGGTGCACGCCTCGAAGGGCCTGGAATTCGATTGCGTGTTCGTGGCGGGCATGGAGGAGACGCTGTTCCCGCACATGAACAGCGTCGGCGACGCCGCCGGCATCGAGGAGGAGCGCCGCCTGGCGTACGTTGCCATCACGCGTGCCCGTAAGGTGCTGTTCCTGACCTGCGCTTACACGCGCCAGATTTTCGGCCAGACGCAGGCAAACCCTGTCTCGCGCTTCATCCATGAGATCCCCGGCGAGCTTCGCCAGACCATGGGCGTGGGAAGCCAAGGCTTCTCCGGCACCGGTTGGGAGAAGCGCGGTAGTCGCAAGGGCATCTCCGGCAGCGGCGTGGAGGCCGGCGGCGGCCGCGTGTTCGGCCGCTCGAGCGCCAGCGCCCCCGGCGGCAGGTCCGAGCGCGAGCGCCGCGAGGCGCGCACAAACCGCATCGGCGCAGGTCGTTCGGTGTCGGGCGCCTACGTGCGCCCCGGGGCGGAGAAGAAGGCGGCCGCCAAGATGACCTTCGCCGCCGGCGACACCGTCGACCACAAGACGTTCGGCCGCGGTAAGGTGACGAAGGTGGACGGCGACACGCTCTACGTCCGCTTCTCCAAGTCCGGCCAAACCAAGAAGCTGCTGAAAGATTACGCCCCCATCGTGAAGATCGGGTAGGCAGTGAGTCGCTGGCTCCGTAACGTTTTGACTCGCTAACTGTTCCAAACGCAAAACGCCCCTGCAGTTCATCGAAGCACGCAGGGGCGTTTTGCTATCTTCAGAGCACTACACGACTAGGTAAGATGATTCGTAATCTGGTATTAAATACATTCGCATTTTGGTACTAAATCAATTCGTATTCTGGTATATCTCTTATTCGCATTTTGGTAAAATCCCAGGAAAACGTTTCATCACAAAGAGGTTCATCATGCCAGCAGAATCCCAACAATACTCAGTCCGCCCCGCTTCTTATCGTCCGCGTATTGTTGATGCGCAAATAGAAACTTACCTCAATCTATTCGGCGCTATTGAGGTGTCGGGAACGAAATGGTGCGGCAAAACCTGGTCATCCTTAGCGCATGCCTCTTCGGTGACGTATGTTGATCGCGGGGCGAATCTGCAGATAACGCAGGCCGACCCCGCTTACGCGTTGGTGGGGCAACGGCCGCATGTTGTTGACGAATGGCAACGCGTTCCGGCAATTTGGGACGCAGTTCGTCACGCGGCGGATGACCTGGCGGGCGAAAAGGGCGCATGGATTCTCACAGGGTCCTCAACGCCCCGCAAGGAAGCTGTTTCTCATAGCGGCGCAGGTCGTATCGGGCGCATTCGCATGCATCCTATGACGCTTGCGGAAACGGGGGAATCAAACACAAAAGTGAGTCTTGCGGGTTTGTTTGAAGGGGAATTTTCCGCGTGCCAATGTGAAAGCGGCATTGAGAGCCTAGCGCAAATCGCCGTTCGCGGGGGATGGCCCGAAGAACGCTTGCAAAGTGCGCCTGCTGCGCAGATAGTGGTGCGTGATTACTTGGAATCGGTGTTCACGCAAAGCGTCTTACAGCTTGGCGGGTCGGAGGACCTGGCCAGGCGCACCGCCTTGTCACTTGCGCGCAATCTGGGTCAATCTGCGAAGGTTGACACGCTGGCTCGCGATATTTACGCGTACGGCGCAGAGGATAAGGTTTCCGAAGGTGATCGAAAGGCTGCGTCGGCTTATGTTGAAATGCTTTGCCGGCTGTACCTTATCGACGAGGTTCCCGGATGGGTGCCTGCATCGCGCTCGCCGAATCGCATGCGCGTGAAGCCGAAACGCTACTTCGCCGACCCGTCATTGCCGGCGGCGTTGCTTGGCCTTTCTGCAGAGTCGTTGCTACAGGATTGGCAAACGTTTGGCCTGGTGTTTGAGAACCTTGTTATGCGCGATCTGGACGTGTACGCGCGCGCTCTCGATTATGCTGTTGCGAATCCTGTTCGCTACTATCGAGATGATTCAGGTCTTGAGGCCGACGCCATTGTGGAGCGCGTCGATGGTAGATGGGCGGCGTTTGAGGTAAAGGTCAGCATGGATAAGGTTGACGAAGCTGCCGCGGGTTTGCTTCGCGTGCGCAATAAAGTGTGTGCAAACGAAAAAGCAAAGGTCCGTGAGCCGTCGTTTCTTGCGGTCATAACGGGGATGGGCGAAGCCGCATACCAGCGTCCCGACGGGGTATACGTTATTCCCATCCGCGCACTAGGGGCGTAAATGGATTCCGCAGAAGTGATTTATGCGCTCTCGTGCAAGTCGGTTGCAAAAAGCGATTCGTCAATTGACGCGCGTCCGCCGCGCTACAACGCAATCATTGAGGCTGCAATGCAGGAGGCACGTGACATTATGACCGGAAAGGTGAAGGCTCAATCATACAATAGCGCAAGCGAATTGCTTGCTGCGCTTGATGAGTAGACACCTGTGACGTTAAATTCGCTCTGACCTCGCAATTCAATCCAACCGCCTCAAAAACCAGCCTCATTTTGGTTTGCTCCAAGAGCGATTGCGGTTGGCGGAGATGCTCTCCTTTGTTTTTCTAAAAACGATATATGCAGCAACCTGAACGTTGTTCATGCAAACCGCTATGATTAAAGGTGTTTCGCCATTGCAATTTTCTTCGTCGATTTCGTAACCAAATTTTTCAAATGCTAGTGACAGTGCATCTATGGCTTGCCCGTCTGCCCAATTGCCTAGGGCTCTGCTTGCAATATAATGCGGAACTGGTTGGAATCTTTGAGAGGCTTGCAAGCGATAGGGCGGTAAGCTAAGGGCTTGGCAAAAGAGATTTCCGTCTTTTGTGGCTACGGCTTTTTGGAGTGTTTCGCTCTCTTCGGGTGTCATGCAGCCCTCTTTTCTGCAGGTCAATGTTCTTTACCTAACGATAAAGAACAACATGTCATCACTGCCTTTGTTTGTGTGGTGAACGCATTTTCAGGGTGAAAACGGATCTCGCTTGAGTCGTTATTTTGTTTGCGGTGTTCGTATTCTGGTGCCTAAATCGTTCGTATTTTGGTACGTCTGATATTCGTATTTTGGTAAAACAGCAGTTAATCGCACAGTCTTGCAATTCGTTAACCGCTTTCGTAAAATACTCATATCGTACAAAAAATTGTACAGCTAAGGGGTTCTTATGGAAGCAGTGGCGTATTCAACATTTCGTAAGGATTTACGGGCATACTTGGACAAAACTCGCGATGATGCCGCACCGTTGTTGGTCACCAGCAAAGACCCCAGCGCGAACGTGGTGGTCATGAACGCTATGGACTATGACAACCTTATCGAGAACCTGGAAATCCAGTCGAACGCGCGTTTGATGAGCAAAATCGAGCGCGGTATGAACCAGTTTGCGGAAGGGCGCGGCGTAAGTCGCGAGCTTATTGAGGCAGACGATGCCTAAGCTGTGGTCCGATGATGCTTGGAAAGACTATTTGTGGTGGCAATCCCAGGACAAGCGCACGCTAAAACGCATCAATAAGCTGGTGGAAGATGCCCAGCGCAATCCATATGAAGGCCTAGGTAAGCCCGAGAAGCTCAAGGACAGCTTATCGGGCTTGTGGTCAAGAAGAATCAACGAAAAGGACCGCCTTATTTACGATGTGCAAGGCGACACCATTCGCATCTATTCAGCTGGAAGCTATTACTCAGATAAATAGGCCGTCACGCCGCAACCTGCATGCGGAAGCGCCCCCGCAAACCACGGAGGTTTGCGGGGGCGCTTCGCTGCGTGAACAGGGGACGGAGGTGTGTTCACGCTTGGACCCGGAAGGCCGGCGCGGCGCCCCTTACTTCCCGCACATGTGCGATTCGCACCAGGCGCAGGCGTCGGGGGTCGCCGCCAGGCCGCCCAGGGCCGATTCGCGCAGCTCGAAGGGAAGGCTGCGGCCCACCTTGTACATGGCCTCCACCGTTTGGTCGAAGCCCACCAGGTTGCCGATACCGGCAAGCGAGGTTTGTGTGCTCACCAGTGCCGTTGCCGCGCCCGAGGCGTTGCGCTTCTGGCAGGGCACCTCCACCAGGCCCGCAACCGGGTCGCACACCAGGCCCATCATATTGGTGAGCGCGTTGCCCGCGGCGTTCAAGCACTGCTCGGGCGTGCCGCCCTCAAGCTCCACGCATGCCGCCGCGGCCATCGCGGCAGCCGATCCGATCTCAGCTTGGCAACCGCCCTCGGCGCCGGAGACCGTGGCGTTGCGGGTGATCAGGTAGCCCACGGCTGCGGCGCAGGCCAGTGCGCGCTGGAGCTGCTCGTCGGAATACCCCTTCGCCTTCTGCAGGGATAGCAGCACGCCGGGGATGACGCCGGCCGATCCGGCAGTGGGGGCTGCCACGATGCGGCCCATGGAGGCGTTGGTTTCCAACACCGCCATGGCGTAGGCGCAGGCGCTGGCGATGGGCTCGCCGAGCACGTCGGCACCTGAGTCGCGCACTTTCGCGATGCGTTGCGCCTCGCCGCCCAAAAGCCCGCCCATGGATGCGGCCGGCGCGTCGAGCGGTAGGAACGCGGCGTCTTTCATGACGCGCAGCGCGTAGGCAAGGTATGCGCTTGTGCCATCGGCGTGGCCTCCGGCCTGCTGCACGGCGGCCTCGCGGCGCAGGAACACCTCGGAGATGGCGGCCTTTTGAGCAGCGCAAAGCGCAAGCAGCTGCGTTCCATTCGTGAAATCGAGCGTGCGCAGGCGTTCGAGCGCCTGCGCCTGCTCGGCTTCCCCGACGGTTGCCTGGGCCTGGCCGAGCGAGGCGGCGGGGATGACGCGCACGCCGCGGATCAGGGGATTTTCCAAGATGGTCGCCTGCGCATTGTCGTCGATGCGCTGATCGGTTTCCAGCACGGTCCATGCCGTGTCGCCGCGCTGCTCGCGGTACATGCGGGCCGTGGCGATGTTGACGCCGTGCGCCGAAAGGCTGGTGGCGATATGCGCGAGCACGCCCGGCAGGTCGCGCTGCTGCACCACGATCGAGTGGTTCTCGCCGGTGATGTAGACGTCCACCCCGTCGATCTTGCGGATGACGGCAGCGCCGCCGCCCACGCTCTCGCCGCGCACCTCCATGCGCCCGCCCTCGGCGGTTTCGATGACGATGTCGATGGTGTTGGGATGCTCGTAATCGTCGCAGTCCGGCAGGGGAATGAAGGTGAAGTCGAGTCCCGCCTCGCGCGCGTGCGCGAACGAGTTGCGGATACGTAGGTCATCGGGTGCGAAGCCGAGCATGCCGGCGACGAGCGCCTTGTCCGTGCCGTGGCCGGTCAGCGTATGCGCGAAGCTGCCGAGCAGGCGGAACTCCACGTGCTCCGGCAACGCGCCGGCCAGCTTGCGCGCCATGTACGCGATGCGCAGCGCGCCGGCGGTGTGGCTGCTCGACGGCCCCACCATCACCGGCCCGATGATATCGGTCAACCCAATCGTCTCCATGCCCGCTCCTTTGCGTGTTGCCGCCTCATGCGGTCGTTTCCGTTTCCGTACACTATACCGGCTTGCCGCCGGCGCGCGTAGCGGTTTACGCACGGTTAACGCTTCCAACACGCGGAGGAAACCGTGCCCGATGCGCCCGGCGCCGCGCGCGGCGGCCGTTTGCGCACGGTTCGTGGCTGTTCGCTAGGGTTTTGGGCATGTGCGGCAAGCGAGGTTATAATTAGTGGTCAGCGTCGCGTCATTTTGCGAACGCTTCGCCGAAAAGGGTAGGACGATGAAGGGCCGGGCGTAACCCGGCTAGCGAAGGAGCGATCACATGGCGGCACCCATCCTGGTGTTCGGTCACAAGAACCCCGACAACGATGCCATCAGCGCAGCTGTTGGCTATGCGTACCTGAAAAACGAGCTGGCCAAGCGTGCCGGTTCCGACGCCGTCTACGAGGCGTGCCGTCTGGGCGGCCTTCCGCCGGAGACCGAGTGGATCTTGGGCGAGAACGGCATCGAGGTCCCGCGCCTGATCGAGTCCCTTTCCGAGGGCCAGCAGGTCATCCTCGTCGACCACAACGAGGCCCTGCAGTCCGCCGACGGCCTTGACGTCGCCGAGATCGTCGAGATCGTCGACCATCACCGCCTGGGCGGCCTGGTCACCGCGCAGCCGCTGCGCTTCAACGCCAAGCCCGTGGGCTCCACCGCCGCCATCGTGGCGCGCGAGTTCGAGATCGAGGGCGTGGAGCTGCCGCGTGGCATCGCCGCGCTGCTGCTCGGCGCCATGCTCACCGACACCGTCATCATGAAGTCGCCCACCACCACCGACTTCGACCGCGACATCATCGCCCGCACGGCCGCCGCCGTGGGCGTCGACCCGGTCGAGTACGGCATGTCCATCTTCAAGTGCCGCTCCAATCCCGCCGAGCTGCCCGTCGACAAGCTGGTCAACGCCGACGCCAAGGAGTTCGAGCTGTCCAACGGCAACAAGGTCTACATCGGCCAGTACGAAACGGTCGACCTGCAGGCCGTGCTCGGCCGCGAGGCCGAGATCCGCGAGGCCATCAAGGGCCTGGTCGCGGACAAGGGCTACCAGTTCGTGCTGTTCTTCGCCACCGACATCCTGGCCGAGGGCAGTCAGTTCATCTGCGAGGGCGACACCGACTTCGTCAACCGCGCCTTCGACATCGACTGCACCGGCAAGTCCGTCTGGATACCCGGCGTGCTCTCCCGCAAGAAGCAGGTGGCCGCACCCATCCTAGCGCTGTAACCTCGCGCCAACAAACGTCATCGCATAGGGAAGCCCTCGCGCAACGAGCTGCGCGAGGGCTTCCTCTCGCTTTCGGACACTTCGGGGACGTAGCACTATCTGTCTCATTTTCCGCGTCGGCATCGCAAACCGAAGCAGCGCCGCCTTCTCGTGCCCGCGCGCTGACACTTCGGGGACGTAGCGTTATCTGTCAGGTTCTCGCCGTTCGGCCTTCACCTGTCGGCACGCCGATTTTGCAGCGCTATCGTGCGGCGCAGGCGGCCCGCTTCCGCCTGCGGGGCCCCATGCCCTGTCTCACACGTTCGGCCCTTCCATCTGCCGCCTTATGAAATCGAGTAAAAACGCGTGGAACTCGGCGGCTTTCTGGCCGAGCGGGTGCTTGGCCGTCTCCACCACGATATCGCGTTCGAACCCTGCATCCGCGATCGGCGCCAGCACCACGTCCGACCCTTCCAACGCACCCCAGCTGCGCTCGGGCCAAAACCCCACGCCAAGCCCCAGCGCGATGAACTTGCGCACCACATCGGGGCTGTCCGACTCGAACACCACGTTCGGCGCGAACCCCGCCTTCAGGCATAGCTCGTCGCATACGCCGCGGAACCCTCGCGTTCCCGCCAAGCACACGAAAGGCGCATCGGCGAAATCCGCCAGGCGAATCGATCCGCCTTTCGCTTGCTCCTTGGGGATGGCAAGGCATATGCGCTCGCTGTACACCTGGGATGTGCGCGCATCCGGTTTCGCCGCGCCCCCGGATGCCACCGTGCGCACCCGCACGTCCCAGCGAGCTTCGCTGTTGGCTTGGTTGATGACGAAGGCGGCTTGCGGCACCGTCGCGCGAAACGCCGCGATGGCGTCGACCGTCATGGATGTGGCTGCTTCGACGTCGATGCGCACCGTATTGCGTTCCTGGCCCTTCGCCTGCGCAATGACCTGGGGAATCTCGTCGAACGCGGCAAGTAGCGGGGCGGCCTTGCTCTCAAGCGCCTCGCCGCAGGGGGTGAGGCGTATGTTGCGTCCGACGCGCTCGAACAGCTTCACGTCAAGTTCCGCCTCAAGACGGCGGATGGCCTGCGTCAGCGCAGGTTGGGCCACGCCCAGCCGCTTGGCCGAGTTCGTCATATGCTGGGTTTGCGCCACCTCGTGAAAATAACGCAGCTGCAACAGTTCCATGCGCACCTCCTTGCCGTTCAATGTGACGATAACGCGCAGATTATGGAAAACGCTTAACCTATAACGTAGACAGTTTTACCATAGCGAATCGCCGGGGGCATGCGTCCTCGACGAACCTGCAGAATACCATCAAGGGAGATGACGGAAATGGCAGAGGCGCTTGAGGCGATCATGCTCATTTGCTTCGGGCTTTCGTGGCCTATGAACGCGTACAAGAACTTCAAGGCCCGCACGGCCGCGGGAACCAGCTGGCAGTTCATCCTGCTGATCACGCTGGGCTATTTCGCCGGCATCGCGGCGAAGTTCGTGTCCGGCACCATCAACTGGGTCCTTGCCGTGTACTTCATCAACGTTGTCTGCATCGCCGCCAACTGGGTCGTGTACTTCCGTAACCGTGCCATCGACCGTGAACGCGATCGCCTGCGCAAGGAGGAGGACGCGCAGGATGCCTTGGCGCAAGCGCGTGCTGCCCGCTAGTGGTTGCCGTCGCCTGTATCCACATGGTGGTTTCAAGCATTCCTTGCGTTGTCTTAGGCGCTGACCTATATCTATATATATGAGCGTTTTCGGAAAGCCGCCCTTGTGCGGCTTTCCGCGTATACCGGCGAACCGACATCCCGATCGAAAGGGGAACCCGTGAAACCCGACCGCTTGCTCGATCTGTTCTGCGAACTGGCGCGCATCGAAAGTCCATCGCGCCATGAGGCCCTTATGGCGAAACGGTGCAAGGCCGAGCTGGAAGGGCTGGGGTTTACCGTCCGCTTCGATGATTCAGCGGAGCGGACGGGTTCCGACACGGGCAACCTCATCGCCTTCCGAGCCGGAAGCGTCCCCGGTGCTGTGGCGTTGTGCGGGCATATGGACACCGTGCGTCCATGCAAGGGAATCGAACCCGTGGTGGAAGACGGCGTGATCCGCAGCGCTGGCGACACCATCCTTTCGGCTGACGATAAGGCCGGCGTGGCCGCCATCTTCGAGGGGCTGCGCAGCCTCATTGAAGCGGGGGAGGCCCTTCCCGATGTGCACGTCATCTTGACCACGTGCGAGGAGATGCACCTGCTGGGCGCTGGCGCGCTCGATGCCTCCTTCCTGCCGGAAGGCACGCCCTGCTACGTGCTTGATGCCGACGGCGATCCGGGCACCATCATCAACCAGGCGCCGTGCCACTGCACGTTCACGGCGACCTTCCGCGGAAAGTCGGCGCATGCCGGCGTGGAGCCCGAGCGCGGCATCTCGGCGCTCGCCATGGCGGCGCAAGCGGTGTGCCATATGCCCCTGGGACGCATTTCCGCGCATACCACATCGAACGTCGGCGTCATCGAGTGCGACGGCGCCACGAACGTGGTGCCCGGCACCTGCTGGCTTTCGGGCGAATGCCGCTCCACCTCGCTTGAGCGCGCCCGTGCCGAGCGCGCCGCCATGGACGAGGCCATGCGCGCAGCCGCGGCGCAGGCCGGCGGCAGCGTGGACATCGTGTGGCGCACCGACTACCTGCCCATCTCCTATGCCGCCGATCACCCGGTGGTCGAAGGCGTCGTGCGCGCAGCCCGTGCGGCCGGCCTGCATCCCAACCTTGCCGCATCCGGCGGCGGCGCCGATGCCAACATCCTTGCAGGGCGCGGCGTGTCGGCGATCACGCTTGCCACGGGCATGGCCAACTACCATTCCTGCGACGAATACATCACCGTCGACAACTTGAAAGGCTGCGTGCGATTGGTCGTGCAGCTGGTGCTCGAGGCCCGCAAATAACTCTTCGGCGGCGCAAATACGTTGATTTCGACGGTAGGGAAGGGCTTGGGGCTTGCTCGCTCCGACTGGCAAAACCAACCGGCGCACCGTTTCGCAACTTTTGCAACAACTTTTTGCGAAATTGTGTGCAAAACGTGCATCGCGGAACCCTAAAACGTTGCATGACCAGCCAAAACAGGGTAAAATGCCAATAGACACACCCGGGTGCGTGGCGTTTGACAGCCCCTATACCCGGTGATAAAGTTCCAACTCGCGCTCCGAAAGGGGCAGGGTTTTCGCGTGCGTATCAGCTGAACGCACTTGGAAACCCGCGAGTAATGCGGCGGTGGTCTCGTACACCGTCGGAGGCAAATATAGAAGGAGAAGATTTTGCCTACCATCAACCAGCTGGTCCGCAAGGGCCGCAAGAAGTCGGTCGACAAGAAGAAGACGCCGGCTCTGAAGGGCAACCCGCAGAAGCGTGGCGTGTGCACCCGCGTGTACACCACCACCCCTAAGAAGCCGAACTCGGCTCTGCGTAAGGTCTGCCGTGTGCGCCTGGTCAACGGCATGGAGGTCACGGCCTACATCCCCGGCATCGGCCACAACCTGCAGGAGCACTCCATGGTGCTCATCCGCGGCGGTCGTGTTAAGGACCTCCCCGGTGTGCGCTACAAGGTCATCCGCGCCGCGCTGGACTGCGCCGCCGTGGACAACCGCAAGCAGGCTCGCAGCCGCTACGGTGCCAAGCGCCCGAAATAAGTAACCGCTAAGCCGCGCGGGTTGCATGAAAGCGCCTCTCCCGAAAGGGTCGGGAAGGCGGCAACCTAATGGGAAGGAGAAAGCTTCCCCGAAGCGCGCAGGAATCAGAAGGAGTTTTACATGCCGCGTCGTGCAGCAGCAGTCCGCCGTGAAGTTCAGCCGGACGCCGTCTACAACAACCGCCTTGTCACCCAGTTGATCAACAAGATCCTGCTGGACGGCAAGAAGTCCACCGCCGAGGGCATCGTCTACGGTGCTTTCGAGCTGGTTCAGGCCAAGACGGGCGAGGATCCGCTGGCTATCTTCAAGAAGGCCATGGACAACGTCCGCCCCACCCTCGAGGTCAAGCCGAAGCGTGTCGGCGGCGCCACCTACCAGGTGCCGATGGAGGTCAACTCCCGCCGCGCCACCACGCTGGCCATTCGCTGGATCGTGGACTTCTCCCGTAAGCGCAAGGAGCACACCATGAAGCAGCGCCTGGCTGCTGAGATCATGGACGCCGCCGAGAACACCGGCGCCTCCGTGAAGAAGCGCGAGGACCTGTACAAGATGGCCGAGTCCAACCGTGCGTTCTCGCACTACCGCTTCTAGGGCGTGACCTAACATGGCTAAAGCTAACGATCTGAAACTCACGCGTAACTTCGGCATCATGGCCCACATCGATGCCGGTAAGACCACCACTACCGAGCGCATCCTGTACTACACGGGCAAGACGCACAAGATCGGCGAGGTGCACGACGGCGCCGCTACCATGGACTGGATGGTCCAGGAGCAGGAGCGCGGCGTGACCATCACCGCTGCCGCCACCACGTGCTTCTGGAAGAAGGACGACGAGACGTACCGCTTCCAGATCATCGACACCCCCGGCCACGTGGACTTCACCGCAGAGGTCGAGCGCTCCCTGCGCGTCCTCGACGGCACCGTCGCCGTCTTCGACGCTGTTGCAGGCGTGCAGCCGCAGTCCGAGACCGTGTGGCGTCAGGCCGAGAACTACGGCGTGCCGCGCATCGCGTTCATCAACAAGTACGACCGCGTCGGCGCAGACTTCGAGCATGCTATCCAGACCATGAAGGATCGTCTGCATGCCAACGCCGTCGCCGCTCAGCTGCCCATGGGCGCCGAGGACAACTTCTGGGGCGTCATCGACCTGGTCACCATGACCGCTTGGGACTTCAAGGCCGACGACAAGGGCATGACCTACCCCGAGCCCATGGATGCCATCCCCGCAGAGTTCGCCGACGAGGCCGAGCTGGCTCACCAGGAGCTGGTCGAGGCTGCCGCCGACTGCGATGATGAGCTTATGGAGAAGGTCCTCATGGAGGAGGAAATCTCCGTCGAGGAGCTGAAGGCTGCTCTGCGCAAGGGCGTCATCGCCTGCAAGATCAATCCCGTGTTCGTGGGCTCCGCCTACAAGAACAAGGGCGTCCAGGAGCTGCTCGACGCCGTCGTCGACTACCTGCCGGCTCCCGTCGACGTTCCCGCCATCAAGGGCACCATCCCCGGCACCGACGAGGAGGACGAGCGTCCTTCCGACCCGAAGGCCCCGTTCAGCGCCCTGGCGTTCAAGATCATGACCGACCCGTTCGTGGGTAAGCTGACCTACCTGCGTGTGTACTCGGGCTCCCTTGACGCCGGTTCCTACGTGACCAACGCCACGAAGGACAAGAAGGAGCGCGTCGGCCGTCTGCTGCAGATGCACTCCAACCAGCGTGTCGACATCGACTCCTGCTCCGCTGGCGACATCGTCGCCGTCGTCGGCCTGAAGAACACCACCACCGGTGACACCCTGGCCGATGACAACGCTCCGATCATCCTGGAGTCCATGGAGTTCGCCGACCCGGTTATCGACATCGCCGTCGAGCCGAAGACCAAGGCCGACCAGACCAAGATGGAGATCGCCCTGCAGAAGCTGGCCGAGGAGGACCCGACCTTCCGCGTGTCCACCAACCATGAGACCGGCCAGACCATTATCGCCGGCATGGGCGAGCTGCACCTGGAGATCATCGTCGACCGCCTGATGCGCGAGTTCAAGGTCGAGGCAAACGTCGGCAAGCCGCAGGTCGCCTACCGCGAGCGTCCGGGCCACGAGGTCCTGTCCGCCGAGGGCAAGTTCGTCCGCCAGTCCGGTGGTCGCGGCCAGTACGGCCATGCGGTCATCAACATGTACCCGCAGGAGCCGGGCAAGGGCTACGAGTTCGAGAACAAGATCGTCGGCGGCGTCGTGCCGAAGGAATACATTCCTTCCATCGACAAGGGTATCCAGGAAGCCCTCAACACGGGCGTTCTGGCCGGTTACCCCGTCGAGGACGTCCGCGTCGAGCTCATCGATGGTTCTTACCACGACGTCGACTCTTCGGAAGCTGCCTTCAAGGTTGCCGGCTCCATGGCCATCAAGGAAGCTCTGCGCAAGTCCGACCCGGTCATCCTCGAGCCTGTCATGGCCGTCGAGGTCGAGACCCCGGAGGAGTACACGGGCTTCGTCATGGGCGACATCCCGTCTCGCCGTGGCATGATCCAGGGCCAGGAGCAGCGCAACGGCGCCGTCGCCATCTCCGCGAAGGTGCCGCTGGGCATGATGTTCGGCTACGCTACCGATCTGCGTTCCGGTACGCAGGGTCGCGCAACCTACACCATGCAGTTCGACTCTTACGAGCCGGTTCCCAAGAACGTCGCTGCAGAGATTATCAGCAAGGCCGGCGGCAACGCTTAAGCGTTGAACGTCCGAAAGCTTAACGGAGGAAATGAAAGTGGCTAATCAGAAGATTCGCATCCGCCTCAAGGGATACGATCATGAGATCGTGGACCAGTCCACGAAGCTCATCGTCGATACCGCTCAGAAGACGGGTGCCAAGGTGTCCGGTCCCATCCCGCTGCCGACGGAGCGCAACCTGTTCACCGTCGTCAAGGGCCCCCATGTGGACAAGGATTCGCGCGAGCAGTTCGAGATGCGCACCCATAAGCGCCTGATCGACATCCTGGAGCCCACCCCTAACACGGTGGATTCCCTGATGCGTCTGGACCTCCCTGCCGGCGTCGACATCGAGATCAAGCTGTAAGGGGTGTCAATTAGCATGATTAACGCTATTTTTGGTAAGAAGATCGGCATGACCCAGATCTTCAACGAGGAGGACAAGCTCATCCCCGTGACCGTGATCCAGGCTGAGCCGAACACGGTGTGCCAGGTCAAGACGAAGGCAACCGACGGCTACGAGGCCGTGCAGCTGGGCTTCGGCGAGATCAAGGCCAAGAAGGTCAACAAGCCCATGGGCGGCCATTTCGCCAAGCAGGGCATCGAGCCTACCCGCTACCTGCGCGAGGTGCGCGTCGAGGACGCCGCCGAGTACAAGGCCGGCGACCAGCAGACCGTGGCGGCTTTCGCCGAGGTCAAGAAGGTCGACGTCACCGGTACCTCCAAGGGTAAGGGCTTCGCCGGCGTTATGAAGCGCTACGGCTTCGCCGGCGGTCCGGGCGGCCATGGTGCTCACTTCCACCGCGCTCCCGGTTCGGTGGGCATGTGCGCCACGCCTTCCCGCGTGCTCAAGGGCATGCGCCTGCCTGGTCACATGGGCTGCGACACCGTCACCGTCAAGAACCTGACCGTGATGCGCGTCGACGAGGAGCAGAACCTGATCCTGGTCAAGGGCGCCATCCCCGGCGGCAAGAACGGCATCGTGCGCGTGCGCATGGCGTAACCTGGACTATCTATAAGGAGTTTTCACTACCATGACGACTATCGAGATCAAGGACGCAAGCGGTAAGAAGGCCGGCGACGCCGAGCTTTCCGCTTCCGTGTTCGGCATCGAGCCGAACGTGCCCGTCATGCACCAGGTTGTGCGCGCTCAGCGTGCGTCTTGGCGTGCCGGCACCAGCAATACCCTCACCCGCGGCCAGGTCCGCGGCGGCGGCAAGAAGCCGTGGCGCCAGAAGGGCACCGGTCGTGCTCGCCAGGGCTCCATCCGCTCCCCTCAGTGGGCTGGCGGCGGTACCGTGTTCGGTCCGCATCCTCGCAGCTACGCCTTCCGCGTGAACAACAAGGAAGTCAAGCTGGCCATGCGCTCCGCTCTGTCCGCCAAGCTGGCTGACGGTCAGTTCACCGTTGTCGACGAGTTCAAGTTCGAGAAGCCCTGCACCAAGGACGCCAAGGCGTTCATCAAGGCCATGGGCTTTGAGGGTCAGCGCACCACGCTGGTCATCGGCAACGACGACGTCACCACGTGGCTGTCCTTCCGCAACCTGGAGAAGGTCAACATCCTGCCCGTCGCCGAGGCCAACACCTACGAGCTGCTCGACAACAAGCAGCTGGTGTTCACCGCTGAGGCCCTGAAGCGCATCGAGGAGGTGCTCGCATAATGAAGGATCCCCGCGAGGTCATCATCCGTCCTATCGTGACGGAGCACAGCTACGACCAGATGGAGAACAACGTGTACACCTTCGAGGTGGCCAAGGACTCCAACAAGGTTGAGATCCGCCAGGCCATCGAGGCTATCTTCAACGTCTCCGTGGTCAAGGTGAACACCCTGAACGTCAAGCCGAAGCCCAAGCGCGTGCGTTACCAGGTCGGTCAGACCCGTACGTGGAAGAAGGCCATGGTCACGCTGAAGGAAGGCGATACCATCGAGCTGTTCGGCGCCAACTAAGGTTGACGTTACATCAAGCTAACGCTTGAACCGCTTAGAGCGCCCCGGCATTTATGCCGGGGCGCTCTTTTGTATAATCAAGGGAAGGAAGGCACCCGAAGAGCAAGGTGGGGACATGGCGTTCGTGGAATTCAACGATGTTCGCAAGGTGTATAAGATGGGCGAGGTGGAGGTTGCCGCTGCCGATGGCATGACCTTCACCGCTGAAGCCGGCGAGTTCGTCGTGGTGGTGGGCCCCTCGGGCGCCGGTAAAACAACGCTGCTCAACATGCTCGGCGGCATGGATTCTTGCACGTCCGGCACCATCATGCTCGATGGGCGCGAGATCAGCCGTTTCTCCGAACGGCAGCTCACGCAGTACCGCCGTCTGGATATCGGCTTCGTGTTCCAGTTCTATAACCTTGTCCAAAACCTTACGGCGCTTGAGAACGTCGAGCTAGCCAGCCAGATCTGCCCGCATCCCCTTGATGCCGCGCAGGTGCTTGCACAGGTGGGTCTGGCTCATCGCATGGATAACTTCCCCGCACAGCTTTCCGGCGGCGAGCAGCAGCGCGTGGCCATCGCCCGTGCGCTTGCCAAAAACCCCAAGCTGCTGCTGTGCGATGAACCCACGGGCGCCTTGGACTACAAAACGGGCAAGGCCATCTTGAAGTTGCTGCAGGATACCTGCCGCACTACCGGCAAGACGGTGGTGCTCATCACCCATAATTCCGCATTCGCCGACATCGCCGATCGCGTCATCCATGTGCGCGAAGGCCGCGTTGCCAGCTGCCTCGTCAATCCGAATCCGGGCAACGCCGCAGATTTGGAGTGGTAGCCATGGGCGCCTTTCGTAAAGAGGTTCTGCGCTCCATCACGCATTCGTGGGGGAGGTTTCTGGCCATCGCCGTGATGGCGGCGCTCGGTTGCGGCTTCTATGCCGGCTTGCGCATGACCGGCCCCGATATGCGTTTGGCGGGGGATGAATATTATGACGCCACCGAGCTGTGCGACCTTCGCGTGGTGTCGTCGCTTGGTATGTCCGATGAGCAGGTGGATATGCTGCGCGGCGTCGAAGGCGTCTCGGGCGTCATGCCTGCGTACGAGGCGGATGCCATTTCGCAGCTGGGGGGCGTGCAGTACACGCTTCGCTATCATTCGCTTGATATGGATGCCGCGAAGGCGAGCAGCTGCGACGATGGCCTGCATGTGCAATCGGATGATACCGACTACGTGAATCGGCCCATCTTGGTGGAGGGCAGCTGGCCGGAATCCGACGACGAGTGCCTGCTTTCCGCTGACAACGTCTGGACGTCGCCGGTGCACATCGGCGATACTGTCGAGCTGCTCGAGGGAACGCAGGACCTTGACGGCGTGTTCACCACGCGCACCTTCACCGTCACGGGTTTCGTGCGGTCTTCGTACTACACGTGCACCACCAACACCGGTGCAACGTCTTTGGGCTCGGGTGAGCTGACGTCCTTCGTGTTCGTTCCCGAAGGGGCGTTCGCCTCCGATTATCCGTATACGGAAGCGTTCCTCACCGTAGATGGGGCGGCTGGCGAAGTGTGGCCTGAGAGCGCGTATCAGCAGCGGGTCGATGCCGTATCCCAGCGGTTGAACGACCTTGCCCCGCAGCTGTCCGCGTCGCGTGTCGAGCAGCTGCAGCGCGATGCGCAGGCGAAGCTTGACGATAAGCGTGCGGAATTCGAACGCGAGAAGGCCGACGCCGTTGCGCAGATGGACGATGCCCAGGCGCAGCTCGACGATGCGAGCGCCCAGCTCGGTAGCGCCGCAGCCCAGCTCTCCTCGGCTGCCGCCCAGCTTTCCAGCAGCCAGACGCAGCTTGCCCAAGGCGAGGCGGAGCTTGCCAGCGGCCAGGCGCAGCGCGACAGCGGCGCGGCCCAGCTTGCCGAGCAGCGCGAGCAGGCGCAGGCCGCCATAGCCCAAGCGCAGGCCCAGCTTGATGCCGCGCAAGCGCAGTACGATCAGGCCATGGCGCAGCGCAGCCAGCTTGAGGCGCAGCTCGAACAGGCCCGTGCGGCGCAACTTGCCGATGTTGCCGCGCAGCTTGAGGCGGCCATCGCGCAGATCGATGCGCAGACCGCGGGCGCACCCGATCAGCTTGCCGCTGGTCGCGCAGAGCTTGACGCGCAGCGCGAGCAGGCGCAAGCCCAGCTCTCCGCGGCGCAGGTTCAGCTTGACAGCGCTCAGTCGCAGCTCGACGACGCTGCGGCGCGTTTGGCGTCCGGGCGCGCCCAGTATGCCGCCGGGCAGCAAAGCTACGAGCAGGGCAGGGCCGAGTACGAAAGCGGCCTGGCCGAGCAGCGAAGCGGGCAAGCGGAGCTTGACGGGAAGCGTGCCGAGGCGCAGCAGCGCTTCGCCGATGCCGAGCAGCAGCTGGCTGACGCTCAGGCCGAGATCGACGCCATCGCCGATAAGGACGCCAGCGTGTACGTGCTCGACCGTTCGAAGAACCTTGGCGCGGAAAGCTTCCGCAGCGACGCCGGGCGCATGGACCAGATAGCCGCGGTGTTCCCGCTCATGTTCTTCCTGGTAGCGGCGTTGGTGTCGCTTACCACCATGACCCGCATGGTGGAGGAGGAGCGCGTGCTCATCGGCACGTACAAGGCCCTGGGATACTCCAATGCACGCATCACGTCGAAGTACCTCGTCTATGCCGTGGTGGCGTCCGGCGTGGGCGCGGCCGTGGGCATCGGGCTGCTTTCGCAGTTCCTGCCTTGGTTCATCATGAACGCCTACTCGATCATGTACATGGTGCCTTGCATGCCCACCCCTGTGAACCCGGGCGTGGCCGCAAGCGCCGCCGGCTTGGGCGTAGGCATCTCCGTGGCCGCAACGTGGTTCGCCGCCGCAGCAACCCTGCGCGAGCGCCCGGCATCGTTGATGCTGCCGCGCGCCCCGAAGGCGGGCAAGCGCATTCTGCTCGAGCGCATCCGCCCGCTGTGGAGCAGGATGACGTTCAGCTGGAAGGTGACGGCGCGAAACCTGTTCCGCTACAAACGCCGCTTCTTCATGGCCATCATCGGCATCGCCGGCTGCACCGCGCTGCTGCTCACGGGCCTGGGGCTCCAAAACGCCATCAACGACATCATCGACAAGCAGTATGGCGAAGTGTATAGCTTCAACACCATCGTCCGCATGGATGCCGACGAGGCCGATCAGGCGGCCAAGGATGCGGTGTCGGATGCGGTCGGCTCGGATGGCCAGGACTTCACGTGGGTTTCCACCGAGAACAAGATCGCCTGCGCCCTCGATGGCGGCGCTGAGCACCGTCTGGAGCTGGTGTGCGCCCAAGACCCTGAGCAGCTGCAGCGTTTCGTGCAGATGCGCGAGCGCGTAGGCGGCCAGCCGCTCACGCTCGACGACGGCGGCGCCATCATCAGCGAGAAGCTTGCCAGCCAGCTGGGCGTATCGGTGGGCGATACCCTGACGCTTTACGATGAGGACGACATCGGCAACTTGGTGGGGGATGGGCACGCGGTGACCGTCGCCGGAATCATGGAGAACTACGTTGCCCAGTACGCCTATGTCACCGCCGACGTGTACGAGCAGGCAATGGGCAAGCCGGCCGATTTCGCCACCGTGTATGCGGGCCTCGGGGAAGGCGTCGATCGCGACGCGTTCTCCGACCAGCTGCTATCCATGGACGGGGTCAAAACCGTCACCTACAACGATGAGACCATCGACAGCTATCGCACCATGCTGAAGACGGTCGACAGCGTGGTGGTGGTGCTCGTGGTGGCTGCGGCGTTGCTGGCGTTCGTGGTGCTCTACAACCTCACGAACATCAACATCACCGAGCGCGCGCGGGAGATCGCCACGCTCAAGGTGCTCGGCTTCACGTCCCGCGAAGTGGATGCGTACATCTTCCGCGAAACCATCCTGCTGTCGGTGATCGGCGCCGCCATCGGCTTGGTGCTCGGCATCTTCATGGAGGGCTTCGTCATCACCACCGCCGAGGTCGATCAGGTCATGTTCGGCCGCGACATCCATGTGGCAAGCTTCGTCATCGCGTTCGCCCTGACCATGGCGTTCTCGGGCATCGTGGCCCTTGCCATGCGCGGCAAGCTGCGCCGCATCGACATGGTGGAGAGCCTGAAGTCAAACGAGTAGCGGGCGGCGCCGCGGCGGGTGCCGTGCGCAGCGGCGCCAAGTGCCTGGCGCGACGATGCCGGGGCGTGCAGCTTGGCCGAGCCGGTTTGCGCGCCCTGCGCGGCACGACGGCTTGCGGCCTTGCCGCATCAGGGGTCGCATGCCGCCGGGTTGGGTTACAATGTGAGCGTTTCATCATCAATCAGAAGGGGATCCCATGAAGGTTACCGAGAAGAAGCTCGAGGACGGCCTTATCGAGCTCACCGCCGCCGCCGCAACCGCCGAGGTGGCGCAGGCGTTCAACGTGGCGCACTATTCGTTCTGCGCGAGCATGGGCGTGGAAGTGCCGCAGGGTCAGACGCCGGCCCAGGCCGCTGAGGACAAGCTCGGCATCAAGGACCTGGATTCCGTTTCCCAGCAAATGGCCATCGACTACCTCGTGCCGTTCGCCGTGGACAAGCGCAATCTGTGCCCGGCGTTCCCGCCCACGCCCATCATCGACCAGCCCATCAAGCGCGGCCAGGTCTTCGAGTTCAAGGTGCAGGTGACTCCCAAGCCCGATTACGAGCTGACCAGCTACGAGCCGGTTTCCATCACCGTGCCGCCGCTGAACTTCGACGAGTCCATGGTCGACCAGCAGATTCAGCAGCTCGCCGAGAGCTTCGCCACCTACGAGAAGTGCGACGCCAAGCCGCTCGACGCCTCCGGTGCCGCCAAGATCGCCCTCGAGGTCTCCCAGGCCGGCAAGCGCCTGGACAACCTGTGCACCGACGGACGCACCTATATCCTGGGTATGGGCCTTATGCCCGACGAGTTCGAGAAGAACCTCATCGGCATGAACGAGGGCGACGTCAAGGAGTTCGCTTTCGATATGCCCGGCGCGCCCGAGGGCGAGGCGCCGCTTGACTGCAAGGTCACGGTGATCGAGTGCCAGGAGAAGCGCGTGCCGGAGGTGGACCAGGAGTTCATCGAGAAGAGCATGCCCATGGCCCGCGACGTGGAATCCCTGCGTCAGGTTGTTTCCGAGCGCCTGCAGGCCGAGCAGCGCGCCCAGTACCAGGAGATGCAGCTGACCATGGTGGCCGACGAGCTTTCCCGCCGCTTCCAAGGCACCATCTCCGACGAGGTGTACGAGTCCATGCGCGACACGCTTATGCAGAACGTGCGCGGTTCCCTTGCCCAGCAGGGCATCCCCTTCGAGCAGTTCGTCGAGTCGCAGGGCGGTGAGCAGCAGTTCGGCATGATGCTCATGATACAGGCCCGTCAGATGCTCGTGCAGGGCTACGCGCTCGACGCGGTGTTCCGTCACGAGAAGATGACGCTCGACGACGAGGACATCATGGCCGCCTGCCGCGCCATGAACCCCGCCGATCCCACCACGGCGCGCCGTCAGATGGAGGGCAACGGCCAGGCCTTCGTGCTGCGCGAGACTGCTGGCCGCCTGAAGGCAAACCGCTGGCTGCTCGAGCATGCCGACATCACCGTGTCCGAGGAGCCTGCCGCCGAGAAGGGCGAATAGGGCGCAACATCGGTCACGGGCGAGGCTATGCGGGGGAGCGTTGACTTGGTGCCGGCCTGCGGTTGGCATGGGCAATCTTTCCCTGAGGCTCTCATTCGCGGAAAACATGTGAACGCCGCGCGCGAACGTCATCGTGCGCGGCGTTTTCCGTGCTATAATGCAAAGGCTTGTCTTCCGCCTTGGTCGGAAACCAAGGCACGGTAAAAGGAGTACCAGACTATGAAACAAGGAATCCATCCGGAGTACGTGGAGTGCACCGTCAAGTGCAGCTGCGGCAACACCTTCACCACCCGCTCGACGAAGTCCGAGCTGAAGGTCGACATCTGCAACGTGTGCCATCCGTTCTACACCGGCCAGCAGCGCTTCGTCGACACTGGCGGACGCGTCCAGCGCTTCGCCGACAAGTTCGGTTCCGCCAAGGAGCAGGTGGCTGCTCGCGAGGCCGCCAAGAAGGCCGAGCGCGCCGCTAAGGCCGCCGAGATCGAGGCCGCCAAGAAGGCCGAGCGCGAGGCTAAGGCCGCCGCTAAGGCCAAGCGTGCCGAGGAGTTCGCCAAGAAGGCTGCTGCCGAGGCTGAGAAGGCTGCCGAGATCGAGGCCGCTACCGCCGCTGCCGAGGCCGTCGAGGCTCCCGCAGAGGCCGAGGTTGAGGCTGCTGCCGAGACCGCTGCCGAATAGCACCACAGCGTTAAGCGCAAACAGCACTGCACAAAAAGCAACAGGGAGGCCCGCGAAAGCGGGTCTCCCTGCATTTTGGGGCGTTCTCGTATGCAGCATGTCGGTAACGCTTTGCTTTTGCGCCGCAATCGGGACGCTGAGCGGCGTATAGTCGAAGGCGTGGAGGGGTGAAGAGCGCTGTGCGGCGTGTGGTTGATTTTCGTCATCCCGCCCTTCCCGTCAATGGTACAGGAGTGATAAGCTAACGCTACTAGGATACATTATCATTTATCATAAACGAGTAACGCGGGACTAAGGAGGCTCTTATGTTCGACAAGCAGGCATTCCATTCGCTCAGCTACGGCATGTATGTCATCGGCACGCGTTTCGACGGCAAGGATTACGGATGCGTAGCCAACACGTTTGCGCAGGTCACTTCGTCACCCTTGCAGGTCAGCGTGGCGCTGAACAAGGAAAACGCCACTACAGCAGCTGTGCGTCAAGCTGGTCGGTTCACAGCATCTTGTTTGTCCGAGCAGGCCGACATGCAGCTGATTGGCACGTTCGGATTCCTTACTTCCACTGAGCTTGACAAGTTTGCCCAACATGCCAGCGCGCGCGATGAAGCCGGCATGCCCTATGTGGCCGAGCAGTGCTGCGCTTGGTTTTCCGCGAAGGTGGTCTCCGAGCTTGATTTAGGCACGCATGTGCTGTTCGTGGGGGAGGTGCAGGAGTGCGCCAAGGTCGCCGATGCGGCCGCTCCTATGACGTATGCGTTCTATCATCAGATCAAGGGCGGCAAAACGCCTCCGAAGGCATCCAGCTATCTGGGGGACGATCAACCTGCTTCAGCGCCCGTCGAATCGAATGGCGCCGAACAGCCTAAGGTTGCCTGGCGTTGCACTATCTGCGGGCATATGGAGTACGTCGACGAACTGCCCGATGATTTCGTTTGCCCCGTGTGCGGTGTCGGCAAGGAGTTCTTCGAGCGCGTTGAACTGTAAGGTTTCGGGTTCGTTTTTCTGTTTGCGGCAAGCGCTGTTGTCGTCTTCCCTAGTAAAGCGATTGACTGCATCGTGCCAGCTGGTTGGTTGCCGCAGAATCGCGGACGTTCGTTTGCGCGCTCTTCTGCATATGCCTGCTCAGGATGTTTCCGTGCGCTATTGCGAAAGCCTTTTACGGAATCCGTCAACGGTATGGGGTTCGCTTCTGGCGTTTCCGCATGCTATGGCAAAGGGCTCGCAAGCCTATTCGAGGTCTGCGAGCCCTTTGTCCTTTTCACTGGGGGTGTTTCCTAAAAGAACACCTTCGCTGCGTGGTTGTAGAAGCCCTCGTCCTTATAACGCAGCAGGGTGGTGGGTACGTCGCCTCGGCGTACGTACAGACGGCGCAAAGGTCGGTCGAGCTCCACCAGCTCGCCGTCTATGAACAGGGTGGCGTCGCGATCGTCCTGGTTTTCGGACAGGTCCATTTCAACCACGTCGGAAGGTGCCGTGACCACTGCGCGGGAGTGCAGCGTGTGCGGCGCTATGGGAACGGCAACCAGGCCCGTGAAGCCCGGTGCCACCAGCGGTCCGCCTGCCGACAGCGCATAGGCCGTGGAGCCCGTGGCGCTTGCCACCACCAAGCCGTCGCCGCGCATGTTCGCCAGGTGCGACCCCGAAACGCCCAACCCGAAATCGATGATGCGGCCGTTGGCGCCGCGGGTGACGGCCACCTCGTTCAACGCGAAGAATTCACGCGGCTCGTCGGGCTCGAAGCCGGCGTCGTCATCGGCGTAGGGGTCGGCTTCGCCTTCGCACACCACCCGTATGTCAAGGTTGGTGCGCACCTCGTGGGCCGCGTCGCCGGAAAGCGCTGCAACCAGCGGTTCCATGACCCCTGATTCGTTCGGGTTCGCCAAAAAGCCCAGGCGACCGTAGTTGATGCCCAGGATGGGAGTGCCGTGGAAGCCCACCTGACGGGCCGTTCGCAGTATGGTGCCGTCCCCGCCCAGCGCCACCGCCATGTCCACGCCGTGCTCGAACAGCTCGGAAAGCTCCGGGGCTGCCAGGGGGGAGGCAAGCTTCGAGGAATCGACCACGGTATAATCGATTCCCTGCGTGGCCAGGTACGTTACCAGCAGCAACGATGCGTCGATCGCCTGCGAGTTGGAATTATTACGCACGATGAGGATGTGCATGCGGGGCCTCTTTCCGTGTTTGCTATGATGAGCAATCATACCATCACGAGAAAGCGCATTTTCATGTCCGACAAGCTCGCACGAGCTCGACACACTCGTTCTGCCGATCTCGCGGCCTCTGCCGCTTCCCCGCAAACCCAGCAAGCCATGCATGAAGAGGGTTCCGCGCCCGGCGATCCGCGCCCTTCTCAGGGCGGCGCCGACCAAGGCTCCACCGCCGCCATCGGCGGGTCTGCGGCCCTTATCAGCATCTGCACCATTATCTCCCGCATCACCGGTTTCGCGCGTACTTGGGCCATGGCCTTCGCGCTGGGTTCTACGCTGCTGTCAAGCTCCTACCAGGTGGCGAACAACCTTCCCAATCAGCTCTACGAGCTGGTGTGCGGCGGCATGATCGTTACCGCGTTTTTGCCGGTGTACGTTTCGGTGAAGAAGAAGCTGGGGCAGCGTGCCGGCAACGAATACGCGTCAAACTTGCTTACGTTGGTGGTGCTGTTGCTTGGAGCGGTTTCGCTTCTGTGCATGCTGTTCCCCTCGGCGGTCATCTACACGCAAAGCTTCTACTCCGATCAGTCGCAGATGGCCACCTCGGTGTTCTTCTTCCAGTTCTTCGCCATACAGATCGTGTTCTATGGCTGTTCGGCTATTGTGTCGGGCTTGCTTAACGCGAGCCGTGACTATCTGTGGTCCTCTATCGCTCCGGTGGCGAACAACCTGATCGTTATCGTCACGTTCTTGGCATACTCGTTCGTGGCTCCGTATGATCAGCAGCTTGCCTTGTACATCATCGCTATCGGCAATCCCGCCGGTGTGTTCATTCAGATGGCCATTCAGTTGCCCGCGCTCAAGCGCAATGGCATTCGCATCCGCCCGCGTGTGAACCTGCGCGACCCGGCGCTTCGCGAGACTTTGGGCATCGGCGTTCCTGCGGTGCTTGTCATGCTGTGCTCCTTCGCCATCGTATCGGTGCAAAACGCTGCTTCTTACAACTTCGCCGATAACGGTCCTTCCATTCTGGCGTATGCGCGCCTGTGGTTCACGCTGCCGTATTCGTTTTTGGCCGTGCCCATCACCACCGCTATGTTCACCGAGCTTTCGGATATGCAGGCGGAAGGGAATATGGATGGTGTTAAGCGCGGTATCGTTTCGGGCACCAACCAGATCCTGTTCTTCATGATCCCGTTCGCCATGTACCTGGCCGTGTTCAGCATGCCGCTGGTTACCCTGTATCATGCCGGCGCCTTCACCATGGAGAACGTGTCCGCTATCGCCACGTACTTGGCCGTGTGGGCTGTTGCCTTGCCTCTGTACGGCGTGAACACCTACTTGCAGAAGACGTTCTCCAGCCTTCGCCGCATGGGCGTGTTCGCTGGCTTTAATTTCGTTGCAGGCGCTGTGCAGATCGGCTTGACCATGTTCGCCGCAAGCCATTCCGACGTTATGCCTATCAGCTCCATTGCCGTTGCCGAGGCGCTGTTCTATTTGGTTTTGGACGTGTGCCTGTTTGGATATCTGCGACGCACCTTGGGGCCGTTCGGTTTGCGCTCTGTGGCGCGTGCTTTGGCTACGGCGGTGGTTCTCGGCGGTGTCGGTGCGGCAGCCGGCGGTGCCGTGCTTTGGCTGCTGCAGACGATGGTGTCCCCGCTCTCCGGATCTATCGTGCAAGCCCTGGCGTATGTTGTAG
>ERZ1034913.485-NODE-485-length-32331-cov-9.305831_pt1 | contig 32331 bp, 23 predicted proteins | sample MGYA00520697_ERZ1034913 | MGnify/ENA primary metagenome ERZ1034913 (study PRJEB33766, sample SAMN09781786) | gut metagenome | biome: gut microbiome | host: Homo sapiens | place: Madagascar | study: EMG produced TPA metagenomics assembly of the PRJNA485056 data set...
AGTGGTTGAAGGCGGCAGTCTTGAAAACTGTTGAGCCGCAAGGTTCCGTGGGTTCGAATCCTACTTCCTCCGCCAGAATGCTATCGCCCGGGTCCCCGGGCGTTTTCTTTTTCAATTGCATGTTGAATGGTTCAGTTTTATGTAACCTTCAACCCTTTCGCCTACTTACTCGTCCCAAAATAACGCAAAAGCGCCCGAAATCGATCCGGGCGCTTTAACAGGGTTTTGCGTTGCTTTGCGCTTAGCGCTCATCCATAGGGATATATGCGCGCTTCTTGCTGTAAATCGACTTGTACGCAGGGCGGATGATGCGCTTGCCCGAGACGATCTCCTCGAAGCGATGCGCAGCCCAACCCGACATGCGGGCGCAGGCGAACAGCGGGGTGAACAGATCCTCCGGGATTCCCAGCATGGAGTACACGAAACCGGAGTACATATCCACGTTCGCGCACATATCCTTCTTCGTGCCCTTCTCGTTGAGAATCACCTCGGGCGCCAGGCGCTCGATCTTCTCGAGCAGGCGGAACTCCGCCTCGAACTCAGTGCCCTTGGCCAGCTTCTCGGCGAAGCGCTTGCAAATGACGGCACGGGGATCGGACAGCGTGTACACCGCATGGCCCATGCCGTATACCAGACCGCTCTTGTCGTAGGCCTGCTTGTTCACGATCTTGGCGAGATACGCGGCAACCTCGTCATCGTTCTCCCAATTGACGACGTTGTCCTTGATTTCTTTCTGCATGGCAAGAACCTGATGGTTCGCGCCACCGTGCTTGCGGCCCTTCAGCGAACCGATGGCCGCCGCATACGTGGAGTACGCGTCCGTATCGGCGGACGTCAGCACATGCGTGGTGAACGACGAGTTGTTGCCGCCGCCGTGTTCTGCGTGCAGGCACAGCATGATGTCAAGCATGCGCGCTTCTTCGGCCGTGAACTGCCTGTCGGGGCGCAGCATGGACAGAATGGTCTCCGCCGTGGACTGACCTGGGATGAAACGATGCATGATCATGGACTCGTTGTTGTAGCGCGCGCGAATCGCGTAGTACGTCAACACCATGATGCGGGGGAGACGGGAAATAAGGGAGATAGCGGTGCTGATCTCGTGCTGGACGGATCGATCCTCGGCGTTTTCGTCATAAGCGTACAAAAGCAGGATGGTTCGAGCCAGCACGTTCATGATGTCAGGAGGCGTGTCGCGCATGATCATGGACGCAGTGAAACCGTCGGGCAGCTCGCGCTGCGCGTCGATGGTGGCGATGTAGTCGGAAAGCTGCTGCTCCGTAGGAAGTTCGCCCATCAGCAGCAAGTAAGAGACCTCTTCGTAGTTGAATCGACGATCCTTCGCATCAACACCCAGAAGGTCGTACAGGTCATACCCGCGAAGACGCAGCTCACCTTCGTCGGCGCGTTTCTCGCCATCGGACATGACGTAGCCATGCACGTTGGAGATACCCGTCAAACCCGCCAAAACGCCGGTTCCGTCGGCATTGCGCAGGCCGCGCTTCACATCGTAGCGTTTGTACTTTTCAGCATCGATAGAATTGATGCTCTTGAAATTCTCGTACAGGTCGATTTTCTGCGTGCCGCCCATTACGCTCCCTTCCTTTCGTGTCATTCATTCCCGCCGCTTCAAAACCAGCAATGCCCGCGCGGGGCGGGCATTGCTGGTTGTTGCTCGAACGATATGCTATTTTGCAGCGCCGATACGGCAGATGGTGGTGCCGCAGTCAGGGCACTTGCCCTTCGTGATAGGCTTGCCGTTCTTCGTGACGCCCTCAACGGGATCCTTCATGATCTTCTTTGCCTTGCATTTCACGCAATATGCCTCGATAGCCATAGTAAACCTCTCTAGTTGCCGTATAAGAGTGCAAGCGCCGTGAATCGGTGAATGCACTTTCAGTTCATGCTCGTGCGGGCTGAAATTATAGGCCAGCGGCCGTCCAGTCAGATAACGAGCATGTTACAGGCCTTACATATTCTTCAACAACTCCATAAGGAAGTCCACGTTGGAGGCCAGTTTCTTCTCGTCGATGTTCTCGACGATGTCGTCTTGCTGGCCGTACAGCGCGGGCTTGCCGCCTTCCATGCCCACCAGATGGGTTACCTGGCAGCCATGCTTCGCCGCATACGATGCAGCGCTCTCCTCGCCGAGCAACGCACCGGACGCCACCTTGATGCCGGTAGCCTGCGAAGCCTTGCGAATATAGCGCTTCATGCGCGACGATGCCTTCGAGGGCTTCAAGAAACCCTCACGCTCGATCATGGTCAGATCGCCGGCGCCGATAGCGTCGATATCGACGATGAATGCACCTCGCAGCTCGGATTGATGAGCCTCAAGAAACGCTTTCATGCCGGAATTCTGAGCAAGCTCGGAACCCAGGGCCACGAACCACACTTCGGCATCAATGTCGGGGTTGCGGAACTGGTACACCTCGTTAAGCTCCTCGTTAAGCTCGACGGGCGTGGGCACAGCCGCCGCGGCCGCTTCATCGGCAAGCTCCTCGGAGGACAGGTTGCTGTTCTCCATGCGACGTGCGGAGTAAGCGCCGCCATGCCACGGACGGAAGCGGTTGGACCCGGACTGCTCGTCGTCTGCCACGTCGTCGACGTTGAACGAATCGTCGTACGCGACCTGGGAAGCCTCTTGCCCTGCCGCCTCAACATCGATCGGCTGGGGCGTCCAAGCCTGGGTTGCGCCAAGGTCATCGCTCTGCAAAGCCGGCAGAGCCTGCGTAGCCCCAGGATAAGCTGCAGCATCCTGATCGGCTTCGACAGCGTAATCACCCTGATACTCGCCCTGCTCGTAGTGCTCTTCCTGGAAGCTCTCCCAGCCGCCGCGCGCCTTTCCGGCGGCACGAGCCTCGAAGTTGTCGTCCACGTCGAGCCACTCCTGCAGCGTATCCTCTTCGTCTTCCTTGCGATGGAGGAACTTGTCGAACAGGCGGCGGAAGCGCGACTTAGGCATCTCCATGTAGCCAGGGCCCGCAAACGCACCCGTCTCGGTGAAGTGATCGTCGTAAGCGGAATCATCCGCATCATCAACGTACATGTCCTCGGGGTCCATGGTGCTGGCAAGCTCGCTGCTCACCGGAGCGAACGAGCCGGTAGCACCAGCAGTACCGAAGCTTGCGGCAGCGTTCACACCCGGCTGGGCCTGAGCCGCATCCGCCGCCTTGATGGAGCCGGACAGCGAAGGCAAGGATGCGAGCAGGGAAGGCCTGGAATCCTTCTTCTCGCCAGACATCTCAGCCCCTTCGTCCTCCTGCTCATGAGCAGCCTTGATATCGGACGACCCGATGGAGGGAAGCAGGTTCAGTAAGCTACGTGCCGCGGTCTTGCCGGCGGATTCGACGTCGGCAAGCGGAGCGCGCTGCTTCACAGCCGCCGCAACGGGGGCCGCCGGGGCGGTCGCGGAGATCTCCGGCAAGGTGACGGGAGCCGCGGGGACCACGGAAGCGTCTGGGATATCAAGCGGCTTGGCTTGCAGTTCCGGCACCGTCTCATCCGCAGGTTCGGGCATAGGTGCGGGCGTAGGTACCGCAGGAGCGTTTGCCGCATCGACACGGCCGGCCTCGTTGATGGAAGCCTGCGTCACATCGACGCGATTGCCCGAGCGAGGAGCGTCGGACTGGCGGGACTGGGCCTCTTCCTGCACCTTGCGCGGATCCAAGAACGCCGGCATGGGAACGTCGCCCATCGGAGGAACATCCTCAAGATGGAGCTTCGTCACATCGATCGGGGGCGTAGCCGCCGTGGCGAAGGGGTCGGCAACCTCTGCAGGAGCGACAACCTGGGTCTGAGCGGATTCCGGTGCGGAAACCTGCGCGGGGGCGAACTGCACGACGGGCTGCTGAGCGGTCATCTGCTCGGCCGCGGGCTCAGGTGCATGCTCGGCCACCGGAGCGGAAGGCTCGGGGGCGAAGGTTGCAACAGCAGTATCTGCCTGAAGCGCTGCGCCTGCGTTCTCGTCAGCGGAAGCCGCTTCGAGCGACTCCTCGAACTGCACGGGCTGTGCTGCCTGCTGCGGCGCAGGTGCTTGGACGGCAGGCTCCTCTTGCACGGGGGCTTGCTGCATCTGCGAAGCCTGCTCAACCGCCGACACCGCATTCACGGAGACTTCGGGGGCTGCGGCGTTCACGACCGGCTGCTCGGTTTCAGGCTGCACCGCAGGCTGCACGGGCGCGATGGTCGCCCACTGCGGAGCGCGAACCTCGCGAATGGTATCGCGATCGATATCGAAGGAGCGCTCAAGCTCATGCTCTACGATGTTGTTCGCCTTCGCGAAATGACCGGCGCTTTCGGCGACCGCGGCATCAAGGGCGCTAGCATAACGGGAACGCTGCGCCGGCTTCTCAGCGTTACGGGGCTTCTTGGCCTTTTCCTGAGCGCGAGCATACCAATCAGGCACGCTTGCCTGCGCCGCGCGCTGCTGCTCCGCAGCCGCCTGCATCTGCTGAATAGCAGCCTGCTGGGCCGCCGCCTGCTGGGCCTCGAGCTCGGCTTGTTGCATCGCCGCCTGCTGGGCCTCGAACTCAGCCTGGGCCTTTTCGGCCTCCTCTGCCTGCTGGGCCTCAAGAGCCTGCTGCTCCTGCTCGGCCGCAAGACGAGCCTGCTCGGCATCGCGACGGGCGCTCTCGATGGCGCGCGCCTCCATGCGCTGCATTCGAGCTTCCTCTTCAGCTTCCTCGCGATCGTGTCGCTCGATCTTCTGAAGGTTGCGCTCAACCTCTTCAGCGGTCATGCCGTCGACAGGCTTGCCGGACAATGCCGAGATTGCAGCCTTGGCGGCGATGAGGCTCTCCTCATCTTCCATGGAGGAACGGGGATGGGACGAATACACGAACTCGGCGCCTTCGGGCACAAGACCGCTCTCATACGCGGCCTCCGGTCCATGCATCAGGGCGTCCTCGCGCTCGGCGATCTCGGCTTCGCTCACACGGCCCGCACCGATGCGGCGAGCCAGCTCAAGCAGAGCGGCAACGCCGGAAGCGTTGCAATTCGCACCTTCGTTGTAGGCTGCGGTCTGATGCAATGCGCCAAGAGCCAGCGGAATAGCGGTGAGCAGCATGGCGATAACGGTCAGCAGCGTGAAGATCGTGGTGAGCGTACCTTCGGAAGACCCCAGTGCAACGCCCTTGATGAGCAGCAGCACGGGAAGGGCAACCATTGCACCGAAGGAGATCTTGCCGACAAGCGGCATGACCTGCGCCGTGGGACCGGCAAGCTCGGCACGAACCTTGCCGGTGTCGTAACGAGCCACCAAGATCACCTTTCGGCGACGAGCGCCTTCGCCATCCTCAGCTGCTGCAGGGGCGTATTTCGCCACAACGTTTTGGCTCACGCCTTTCCCCAGAAGCTTCGAGATGATGGGCTTATCCAGATACTCTGCGGCGAACAAACCGGCGGCCGCAAGACAGCCGATAACCCCGACGATGCTCAGCACGGGCACGATCAATGACAGCAAGGCGAGCACCACAGCTGCGCCGCAGCAGATCATGCTAGGCAGATGAGGGTCGCCGACCCCGTTGAAATCCTCGATGTTAGCAGGTAGACCTGCTTCCTTCTGGAATTGCTCGGTAATGTACAACGCAGCCTGCTGTTCCTCTTCGGTGCCAGCGGGACGGGCGCCGATTTCCTGCGACAGGTATGCGATATGCTCTTTAATATCCGGCATTTTTGTGCCTTTCGTTCCTCAATTACAGCAAGGCATATACGGGTTGCAGTATACGCTATTTGCCTTGCGCGCCCAAATAATCACGTATAACTGCATCACTGGTACCGGCGGCAGCACGCTGTCCGGCATAGCTTCTGATAACCTCGGCCCACGTTGCGAAATACGCATCTTTGACCAATTGCTTCGGGTCGCTTGGCAAGGCGGACGCCATCGTTGCCGCTTCCTCTTCGGCAGCGTTGTACGCATCGTTTCGCGCGATGGCCTCGTCCTTGTTTTTCGCAGTGAGCGCCTCATCGGATTGCACCGCCAAATCCATCGCATCCATTCGCTTTTCCACGTACTCGATCAGCGGTGAAACACTAGCTGTTTGGTAATCCGCTTGAAGCACCTTCAGCTGATCAAGGCTTTTGGAAAACGTTTCCTTTGCTTCCAAGGTGCGCTCCCTGGAAGCATCAACCTCGTTCCGGCCGGCAAGTTTCGTCGCCTCGCGAACCCGTGCATCAACATCCAGCACCACCTGCCACGCAGCGTCGCATTCCTTTGCCGCCTGCCCAGCATCTTCCGACGCCTCAACCAGCTGCATGCCTTGCGTTATCATGCCTTGGCGCGCTGTTATCGATATCACCGTCTGATTGGCGACTTCGCGAACGGAAGGATCGGATAGCTTTTCCGAAACGCTGCGCGCCTTCCCATCAGCATCGACCAGCAATTGTTTGGTTTGCTCGACGGAGGAAAGAACATCCTGTTTCTTCTCTTCGCTTTCAGCTGCAAAGGGATCGTCCACTATCGCGTCTATTTGCAAGATAGTCTCATCAGCTTCGGAAACCAATCTCAGCGCATCCATAAGCTCAGACTCATAACCTTGCTGCTCAGTGACCTGACAATGCCACGCCCAAACGCCAATGGATACGATCGCCAACGAGGCAGCTGCCACCACGGATACCGCAGCAATCCTCCCTTTGCGACGGCGCGCTTTTCTTCGCGCTATCTCTTCCTCGATGGACATGCGCTTAGCAGCAACCGGCGCCTGAGATGAAGCTCCTTCGCTATAGCCTGATGCGTGAAGAGCCTTCTTGCGTTGGGCTGCTCGTCTAACGGGCTTCCGCTTCAACCAGACTCCGCTTCGCTGCCCACGAGCGCCACTATCGGCAGCGTGCGAACCAACTGACGCCTTATAACCGGATGTTTCACGTGAAACATGTTCGCCTGTTTCACGTGAAACACTCTGAGCATTCGCATCCCTACGGGCAGCGAGCAAATCCCTCAAGCTGAATCGCTGAGTTGTTTCCTTATATTTAGCAGCATCGAGGACGCTGAACGATATCTCGTTGGACGTTCCGTGCGTCCTCTCTTTGATATGAGCTGCTCGGGCGATTTTATCGTCTCGTCTTCTCATATATGCCGCCAGGTTCAGCCTCGGTTCGTTGCCGCCAATTCAGCAACGATCTGGGCAGCGGGCAGCACTTTGATGTTGCTGCTTGGCAAGGAGTTCAGGAACACTTTCCCGTAGCTCTTCGAAACCAACCTATGATCCGCAAGAATCAGAGCTCCGGTGTCATCGGCACGGCGGATCAATCGACCAGCTGCCTGCTTCACCTCAAGCACCGCCGCGGGCAACACATAATGTCGCCAAGCTTGGTCATCGCGTTCCGCGCGTTCGCAAGAGAGCGGATCGGTCGGCTTCATGAAGGGGAGCTTCGGAATGACAACGCCTTTCAGCGTTGCGCCCGGGGCATCGAATCCCTCCCAGAAGCTTTTCAGCGCGAACAGCGACAAGTGCTCATCAGCAAGGAAATCATCGCGCAGCCCCTTCACCGACACGCCCCACTTCTGGCATACCAAGCGCAAATCATCGCTTTTCAGCTCAGGCTGAACATAGTCGAAGCAACGTTCCATTTCGCGACGGTTCGTGAACAGCGTAAGCATCGAACCTTGCTGCGCCTTATGGGCCTCAACAAGGAATTTCTGCAAGGTGGCCATATAGCTAGGCTCGTTCGGCTCGGGCATATCGGCCACAACGTACACCGTCATGTTCTTGTCGAAGTCATAGCTGGAATCAAGCTGGCAGGTTTTGACCGGCGAGAACTCTCCTTGACCCAGACCCATGGCGTTCGTGAATCCATCGAAGCTGCCGTTGACAGACAGCGTTGCCGACGCGAACACCACCGAATGCGTGGAAGCATACAGCGTATCGTTCAGCTTTCCACCGACGTTAACGGGCATGCCTTGCAGCTTTTCGCCGACGCGATCCTTCTTCCGGCACAACGTTGCAGCGTATGCATAGCTTTCGTTGGGGTCCTCAAGAATCAGCTGCACTGCATTAACCTGTTCCTTCAGGTCGATAGCCATCGCAGCTATCTCACGCTGTATCGCAGCTGCGTTCTCTATTTCCTCAAGATACGCCACCAAGTTCTGACAAGCCGCAATCAGCTTCTCGGCAGATTCCCGCATCGCAACGCCCTTGTCCACGATATCGCCGAACGTGGCGGAACTACGGATATCGCTGTTCACCCACAACTCGACGATCTCGTAGCCGCGCCCATGCCGGTTCGTATCGAAGAACAGCAAGCCTTTCAAGCTGGCGCAAAAAGCCTCGGCAGTCTGGCGATACGCCTCGCCCGCGCTTTTACCCTTTTGCGTGAGCGTATAGAACAGCGTTTCGCTTTCTTCCTTCGCACCGTTCAGGACTACACGGCGTTCCGCACGAGAGAACACGTTCCTACGCGCATCATCCGCCGCCACTCGACGAGCCTCTCGGAGGATGTTCTCGGCATCAAGCTCGATAGAGAAAGCACGGCGCGCTTCGCTCTCGGCACCATGGGCCTCATCGACCGCCCAATAGCGAACCGGCGGCAGCAGACCGCCATCAGCGGCCATATCGCAGAACAGCAAGCTATGATTGGTTACCAGGATGTCCGCGGCTTCAGCACGCTTGCGCGCACCGTGGACAAAGCACAGGTTTCCGAAGAACGGGCACTTACGACGCAGGCATTCCTGACTGCTCGTCGTGATCACCTTTCGCGGCAGCAGGCGATAATCAAGCTTCAAGCCATCGATGTCGTCGTATTCCGTTTGCTCGATGAACGAAAGCAGCGCCGCCATCGCTGGGGCCTGCGACAGCTCTTTGCCCTGAATCTCCTTCATTGCAGCGCCATCATCCACCACGCTGCGAATCTTACGAAGGCACGGGTAGTGGGAGAAGCCCTTCAACGGCGCACACGTCAAAGGCTTTGCGTCGGGATTGGATGCACGCAACGCCTTCGCTAGCGCGGGAACTTCTTTGAACACCAGCTGATCGAGCAGAGCATTCGTTTTGGTTGCCACGCCCACGGTAATGCCGTTCCTCTGCGCGGTAAGCGCCAAAGGAACCAGATACGCCATGGATTTACCGACGCCGGTTCCGGCTTCGACTACAAGATTATCCCCAGAAGCGAACGCATCACGCACCGAAGTGCTCATATCTCGCTGCTCGGCGCGCGGCTCGTAATTCTTATACAGGTTGCCCACAAGACCCTCTTGGCTGAAAGCCTTTGCAATCTCCTCGGCAGTGGGGTACTTCATGCTGCGCATAGGATCGGAGGCAATCGCATCCGCATCGACCTTCGGCCTGTTTTCAATCTTGCGAAGGCGATCGCGACGAATGGATTGCAGCGAGAACAAATCCAGCTGGCTCGTTGCCCACGAGAGCTGACCCTCGTTTGTTTCACGTGAAACAATGTCGCGCGCAGCATCTTCGATCAAGGCGACCTCATCGGATGCTACATCCGCAGCATTATCGGAATGGTCGGCAAAATGCTGGAAAACAATCTGAGTTTCCCATTGTTCAGGCGTTGCAAGCGATGCGATTTTTGCCACAAGGGGCTTCGGCATGGCGTCCACCGCAGCCAACAGGATGCGGAACACAGCGCATGTAGCCGCAACGTCATCATCCGCACGATGCGTGGAAACCGGCGCCCCGAAGGTGCGAACCAAGTCGATAAGTCGATGCGATTTCAGACGGGGGAGGGCAATACGAGCAAGATCCAAGGAATCAAGCCAGGTGTTCTCAAGCAAAGGATAACCGCTTGGATGTCGCGTGGTGAAGGTGCGATCGAAGGCGGCATTATGAGCCACTAGCTTCGAATCACCAACGAATTCGGCAAGCTGCGCAAGCGCTTCTTCCGGAGAAGGAGCATCAGCAACGTCTTCATCGTGAATATTGGTCAGGTGCGCAACATCTTCCGGAATAGGCTTTCCGGGATTTACGAACGTTACGAACCAATCGACAATCTCGCCCTTATCCATGCGGGCGGCCGCAATCTGCGTCAACTCATCGTGATTGAACGAGAAGCCGGTCGTCTCGGTGTCTATAACGACGATATCGCGGTCAAGCACACCGTAATCGCTTTCTTTCGAAGCATCAGCAAGCGATGCATAGCGATCGATAATCGCTTGAGGGGTTCCATCACTGATATATGCGAGCAAATCACCACGCACGGCATATTCCTTATCTCCCACATGGATGCTTCCATGTTTGCTTCTATCACTTTGTAACCTTCTTATTGTAAGTCAGCCGGCATCGATGGATGCCGGCTATTCCAGTTCTTCGTTTGTGTTACGCTTTTTTCACTTCATTTCAGATAGGAGACCCCATGCTGCCCGATTGCTATTACGGCGCATATGCCCGCTTTGACACCACATCCAAGAAAGACGCGGCGATTCTACTTGGTTCGAATTGCATCATCGGCGACGTTTTCAATATCGAATTCAAGCCCTTGGAAGGCCAAACACGCGCATGGGTCGTGAACGATTACGGCGATGTATTAGGTTACCTTGATGAGCAAACGTCCCACAAACTCAACCTATTTGCCGCTAAAAGCTGGGAAATGCACGCCGTCTTATCGTTCGTTGCCTTCACCGATCAACCGGAACCGGGTTTCTACTGGGGCGAAGTTGCGCTCTTCTGCTACGACAAGGTGCATCAATCGGATTTCGATACCTTCATGCGCACGACCATGAAATCGCTTTCGCAAGGCATACGCCCGCGTATCGACATCAAGAACCAGGGTGTGCAATCGATTCTCGATTCTCACGGAACCTGGCAGCCTTCGCAGCGAGCCGATATGCCCAAGGGCGACAGCCATACCGCCATTCTCAAGAAATCCCGTGGCTTCACCGACTTGATGGTCCAAAAAAGCAGGGAAGGGAACAAGGGTTGTTTCTTAATCAGCTGGGCATTCTTGCTGGCGTTGGTCGCATTGGCGGTGTTCGGATTGAAAAGCTGTGGCCTGTTCTAACCACATCCCTTCACCAATCTTAACTAGCCAATGGCTTTCTTAAAGGAAGTTTCAGGGGTTTGCCTAACACTACGGAGTTCATCCTGCCACAGGACGACATAAAATTTTGTTGCAATATTTTTCGATTCAAAGTCCCTGCATCGAATTCAGCCTTTGGATCGACGGACAACATAATGGCTTGCTCTGTGAATTAGATTCGGATCCTCCGAATCAACCTTAACGCTATGCAACCCGCTGGAACATCGCAAGGCGTCAAGCTGCAGTAAGAGGGGGGCTGATTCCGGAACGCTTCCGGAATCAGCCCCCTCTGTTTGTCACGCATTCTTTATCCAACGGCATCCATCTCTCAAGGGTGCGTTGAATTGTTTTACGTCGCAAGTTCGTAGAAAGACGACCGTTTCAATCGACCGCCAAACAACCTTATTCCGAAACCCGCTTATCGCACAGGCTCTTCCAGAGCAAGCTCAATAAGCTTGGTGCACAGCTCGGGGAAGGTCATACCTGCAGCACGAGCAGCATCGGGGAGAAGGGACGTTGCGGTCATACCGGGAATGGTGTTCGTCTCCAAAGCCCAGCAATCACCATTGTCTTCCAGGATGAAGTCAGTGCGAGAGGTGCCGCTGCACGAGAGCGCCTTATGAGCGTTTTCCGCCTCGCGCTGCATAACCTTCGTCACATCGTCGGGGATACGGGCGGGGCAGATATGCTGGGAACCGCCCACGGCATATTTCGACTCGAAGTCGTAGAAATCGCTCTTAGGAACGATCTCGATAACAGGCATAGCCTTCGGCTCATGATTTCCTAGAACGGCAACAGTGAATTCGCGGCCCTTGATATAACGCTCGATAAGCACCTCATCATCAATATCGAGGGCTTTTTGCAAAGCATCTTCGATAGCTTCCGCACCCTCAACGATGAACACACCGATAGCGCTGCCCTCGGTACCGGGCTTCACAACGACCTTCTCGCCCATAGACGAGATGACCTGCTGGATGTCGACCTTGTCGCCCTTGTTAACCGTCAAGGACGGAGGGGTGGGAATACCCTCGCGCTCGTAGAAGACCTTCGCCTTCACCTTATCCATGGCAAGTGCGCTCGACCATACGCCAGAGCACGTGTAGGGGATACCGACGATATCGAGCAAGCCCTGCACCGTACCGTCTTCGCCATATTTGCCATGCAGGCAAAGGAATGCCACATCGAACGGTTCCTCGATCAAACGCTTCAGGTCTTCCTTATTCGCCGGATCGATATCGGTGACGGAAAAGCCCGCCGTCTCCAAAGCTTCGCGAGCACCCTTACCGGATGCCAAGGAAATTTCACGCTCGTTGCTTTTGCCGCCGCACAAAAGAGCAACGCGGCAAGAACGAGGATCGATACTTGAAGACATGACTCCTTCTTTCTCCTTTAGAGATCGTATTGCTGCAGTATAGCAAAACCCGCACACAGGCTTCGCAGCATGCAAGGTAAGCGCTGATGTTTCACGTGAAACAGGTATAATGACCCGCATGAATACACCAATCAAAAACTTCACCCAAAGCGACCTGGCTCCTCTCATGAAGAAGCTCGGTCAACCATCTTTCCGCGCGAAGCAGCTTTACGAGTGGCTTTACAACAAAGGCGCTCAAAGCTACGACGACATGACCAACCTGCCCGCCAAACTTCGAAATCAGCTTTCCGAGGAGTATCCGCTGTACGTGCCCAACGTACTTGAGGAGGCCGTTTCCAACGACGGCACCCACAAGCTGCTTCTGGAATATCACGACGGCGTATGCGTTGAAACCGTTGCCATCCCATCGCGCGATGGCGGCCGCCTTACGGTGTGCTTCTCCACGCAAGCAGGCTGCCCCATGGCGTGCGCGTTTTGCGCCACAGGAAAAGAAGGCCTTACGCGCAATTTAACCGCGGGCGAAATCGTCGACCAGATCGTCACGGTGCAGCGCCTTATGGGACGCCGCGTGACCAATGTCGTCGGCATGGGGCAGGGCGAACCGCTGCTGAACTACGACAACGTGCTGAACGCGCTTCGCATCATCAACGACGAAAAAGGCCTAGGAATCGGAGCGCGACATATCTGCATCTCCACGTGCGGCATCATTCCCGGAATCGACCGGTTTGCGGAAGAACCCGAGCAATTCACGCTTGCCGTTTCCCTTCATGCAGCGCGACAGGACGTACGTCTTGAGCTGATGCCCAAAACAAGCGGCTTCCCTCTGCTGAAACTCAAGCAAAGCTTGCTGCGTTATATCGAGAAAACGAATCGTCGCGTCACGTTCGAGTACATCATGATCGACGGCGTTAACGATACCGATGCGGATCTGACGGCGCTACTAGACTTCTGCAAAGGCCTGCTTTGCCATATCAACCTGATTCCCATCAATTCGATTCCGGAATCCCCTTACAAGCCAAGCTCTACCAAGACCATCGAAAAATGGATTGCGGAAACAGGCCGTCACGGAATCGAAACCACGTTGAGGGATTCCAGAGGATCAGATATCGCCGGCGCCTGCGGACAGCTAAAGAACACGTTCACGAACGGACGATAGCAAGTACGCTTATTAAGTGCAGGCATCGCAAACGGTAACAATTGATGCCTTATTGCGTTTGCAAAGGCGCACCAAATGGTTTCATAGCCTTACAACCTCCTGATGCTTTCTTGGATACCATCGAAAGCATCAGGAGGTTTCTTCTTCGCAAATATACTCATTCAAACAGCCGAGAACAAAGGACACGCTTCGCCGGAATAGCGCAAACTCCCTAAATCGAAAGCGCGCGATGACTATCGGATTATCAGATCGACAAGCTGATACACCCCTGACCCCTTCGGCGCTGGTGACGGCAACGAATACATAATCACCCGTAAGCAAAAAACGAGCCGGCGAGGAAATGCCGGCTCGTTTGTTTTGCTCGGAAGTCAAAATCCTTTATGCAAGATTCGAAGCAAGAATGCCTTTGAACAAGCGCTCAAGATCGTCTTCGTCCTTGAACTCGATTTCAATCTTGTTCTTGCCGTTGACTGACTTCACCTTGACCGGCGTATCCAGAACATCCTTAAGCGTACGGGCAACCTTACGGTATTCCTTCGGCATAGGAGTCTTCGGCTTAGCATTCTCATTTTTCTTTCCAGAGAACAAGCGAGCCAAAGCCTCGGCTTCTCGAACGGACAGCTTCTCCTCAACCAGCTTACGCGTCAGGCGCTCGCGACCTTCCTTCGTGGGAATGGAAAGAATAGCTCGTGCGTGGCCGGCGGTGATTTTCTCCTCGAACAGCAACTGCTGAGCTTCCTCGGGAAGCTCCAACAGGCGCAAAGCGTTCGCAACCGTGGAACGACCCTTCGACATGGCCTGAGCAACCTCTGCCTGCGTCATGTTCAGACGCTCCATCATGCGACGATAGCCGTACGCTTCCTCAATGGGATTAAGGTCGGAGCGCTGGATATTCTCGATAAGCGCAAGCTCCAGAGCCTTATCGTCGCTAGCTTCTTTAACCCGAATGGGCACTTGTTGCAAACCAGCCAGCTTCGATGCCTGCCAACGACGCTCGCCGGCGATGATCTGGTAGGTACCATCCTCGAGCGGACGCACCAAAATCGGCTGCAAAAGCCCGTCTTTCTGGATGGAAGCGGAAAGCTCCTCCAGCTCCTCGCGCTTGAAATTCGTACGAGGCTGATCGGGGTTAGGAGCGATAACGTTGATATCGACTTCGTTTACTTCACGGGACTGCGCATCGCCTTCATGCTGCGCTGCATCAGAGGGCGCTACCGTGCGCTCAACCACTTCCTGGACAGCAGGGCGCGCCGCTCGCTGGGCAACTCCCTTGATAGTGACCTCGACACCGTTGTCGACAATAGACTCAGGCTCCTGCTCTTCGTAAGAGGAAGGAACCGTTTCACGGGCCGTCCGAGGCTCAGGCGATTTCTGTGCGGGAACGGTTTCGCGAATCACCTCGCGCTCAGGCTGAGGCTTCGGCTGAGACTGCTGCGGCTGCTCGGCATCCACGCGCACGCGTTGCGGCTCCTCCTGAGGAATAGCTTCCTCATAGGCACCGCCCAGCAACGAGTTCAGACCACGACCAAGACCACCACGACCATTCCTAGCCACGGGCTATCACTTCCTTAGCAAGACTCATGTACGACTGGGCACCTTTGCCCGAAGGGTCGTATAGGGTTATCGGTTGACCGAAGCTAGGAGCCTCGGAAAGCTTCACAGTGCGGGGGATCAGCGTTTCGAACACCAATCGCCCGAAATAGCTGCGCACCTCCTCGACCACTTGGCGGGACAGCGTGGTACGACCATCGTACATGGTCATGAGCACGCCATAAATATCCAGCGTGGGGTTCAGGCGAGTTTTGACACGTTTCATTGAATCAAGGAGTTTTGTCACACCTTCCAGTGCATAGAACTCGCACTGAATGGGGATAAGCAGCTTATCAGCGGCAACTAAGGCGTTGACCGTCAGCAAACCCAAAGAAGGGGGGCAGTCAATGAAGATGTAATCGTATTTACCGCGAAGAGCTCCAATGGCATCCTTAAGGCGATTCTCGCGCGCCATCTCGGAAACCAGCTCCACTTCCGCGCCGGCAAGATTAATCGTCGCCGGAACAAGATCCAAGCCCTCGCACACATCGGGGATGATGACTTCCTCGACGGGAACATCGTTGAGCAGCACGTCGTAGATGCAGTTCTGCACCTGGCTCTTCTCGACACCCAAACCGCTCGAGGAATTACCCTGAGGGTCAAGGTCGACAAGAAGCACTTGCTTGCCCATCTCGCCAAGCGCGGCGGAAAGGTTGATTGCGGTAGTGGACTTGCCTACGCCGCCCTTCTGGTTGATGATCGCCATGATCTTCGTCTGGCCGACCACGTGCTTTACCGGCTTCTTGTCGCGGTAGGAGCGAATGGGCGTAGGCTCGATCTCGGGGCGAGATTCAACAGGCTGCGGCTCGGGCGCAGCTGAGCTATGGGGGTCGCGCTCAACCACTTCGATATGGTCGATGGCGATCTCATCCTCAACGGTATCTTCCTGTACGCGTTGTTCCTGCTGAACCGGCTCAGCTTGCTTTTTTTCTTTCCTGAGGCCGTCGAAAAATCCCACAGGAACCCCCTTTCATGGTTTCAGACGCTAGTATACCGTGTTTCGATTCACGCGTATAAAACCCCAACGCACAATGGGGACTTTTGAACGGAAATCAACGAAACCTCGATAAGAAAAAAGCCGCCCCTACAACATCAAGGACGGCTTACAACGTTACAGCGGCTTCTTCTGAGCCAAACCGGTTCTGCGAGGGAGCTTCAGCTTCGGCTTCGCAACCTTCTCGTAGCACAGGATTCTACGCGAGTAATCATCAAGCTCATAGGTCTGATCGTCGACCAGCTCCATACCAACCTGCTTGCCGACAACGCGAGCATGATCAAGCTCATCTTGCTCGACAAGGGCCTTGAAGCAGATAAGACGGCCGCCCATCTTCAGCAAGGGGGAAGAGAGTTCCAACAGAACGGACAGCTTCGACAGCGCCCGGGCACTGATCGCAGCAAATTGCCCAGCCTGTTCACGAGCAAGATCCTCGATACGACCAGCATACGTGGAAACGTTAGAAAGGCCGAGCTCTTCAATGAAGCCATCAAGGATCTGAACCTTCTTTTGAACGGAGTCGACCAGCAACGTGGGCCTACCGGTTTCAATGGCAAGCGGAATACCAGGATAGCCCGCGCCCGTTCCGATATCGGCATAGCGGCCCTCAGGGCACGCATTCAAAGCATCAAGACCAAGCAGGGAATCCTGCACATGGAGCACCATGCCATCCTCCCAAGAAGAGATGCGCGTGATGTTCGTGGTCTTGTTGGCTTCGATAACCAACTCCAAATGTCGCTTGAGCAAGTCCTCGTGCATGAACCGTTCCTTCTGTCCTGTTGTTTCACGTGAAACATACTTTAGCCCTTCGTGCAGCATATTGGATACCAAGCATATGAACCCCTTGAAAAACAAAGAGGCCGCATCCGAAGATGCGACCTCATACAGTCTTGCGATATCAGCCAGAAGCTAAACGGAAGCAACCGCTTAGAGCGGAACAACGACAACGTGGCGAGCAGAACCCTCACCCTCAGACGCCGTCTCAACACGCTCATCGTCGCGGAGGGCGATGTGCACGATGCGACGCTCGTACGGAGTCATAGGGCGAAGCTTCACGCTGCGATGCTGCTTGGCAGCCTTGGCAGCGGCGTTACGAGCGATAGACTCCAGCTTCTCGCGTTGACGGTTCTTGTAACCCTCAACGTCCACGATAACGGGGTAGCGGAAGCCCATGGTGCGAACAGTGATGGCGGACACCAGGAACTGCAACGCATCAAGGGTCTTGCCATGACGGCCAATGAGAACAGCCAGGTCGTCACCGGTGATATCGAGGATAAGCTCGCCTTCGTCGCCTTCATACTCGTCGATGGTGACCTCGCCAACATCGAAGTGCTTCAGGATATCCTGGATGGTTGCGATAGCGGTATCCGCGATGCGATCAAGATCCTCGTCGCTGATGCCGTCCTGTTCGACCTGGGCGTCTTGAGCCTCTTCTGCGGTCAATTCCACGTTCTCTTCTTCTGCCATTTGCAGCTCCTTAGAACTAAAAACTACAGTGCGCGGTGTTTCACGTGAAACACCGCGCACCATTACGCAAAATCGATTAAGCGTGCTTTTTGGAGGTGTCCTTCTTCTTCGGACGCGGCTTCTTAGCCTTACGGGTGACGTCGACCTCGATCGGCTTCACCTCGATGGTCTCCTCCTTCTCCGCATCGCGCTTCTTCATGAGGCGCATGGAAATCTGCTGCTGGCACACGCCGATGATGGAGGAAACGCCCCAGAACAGAAGAACGCCGGCAGGGGAGCTCCAGCTGATCCACAGCATGAACAAGCTCATGACTCCAGCCATGATCATGGTCTGGTTGCGCTGCGGGTTGTCCTTCTGACCCATCTGCATCAGAATCATGGGCAGAAACGTAGCGCCGGCGAACACGATCATGAGGATAAGGTACGGAAGGAACGTGCCGAAGCCACCGGCAACAGCACCGGACGGAGTCATAACCAGGTTGGGAACCAGGTTGAAGAACTGGTAGCCCTCATCGGAGCCCAAGTAGTTGGGCATCTCACGCAGCACCTGGAACAGAGCGATGAAGATAGGCATCTGCAGGAGCATGGGGAGGCAGCCGGCCAAGGGGTTGAACTTGGCGTCGGCGTACAGCTTCTGCATTTCCTCCTGCATACGCTGCGGGTCGTTAGCATACTTCGTCTGAATCTCCTGCATCAGAGGCTGAACCTTCTGCATCTGATAAGAAGACTTCGTCTGCTTGTGCATAAGCGGGGAGATAAGCACACGGAAGATGATGGTCACGATGATGATGGCCAAGCCCCAGTCTTGGCAGAAGCTGAAGAAGAATTGGATGATGTCGAATATCCAGTTCTTGAATACTTCCCACATACTATGGTTTTCCTTCCTTTAACCGACAAAAAGCCGCCGGCTTAAGCCCTCCCTTACGGGACGGGATCGTAGCCGTGCGGCCCTCCAGGTCGACACCGTAGAATACGTTTTACCGTCAGCCTTAAGCCCTTTGCGAAACCGTAACGTTGAAACGCGATGAGCCCGTATTCCGAGCACGTCGGGGTAAAACGGCAGCACGACGGGAACATAGGCGAGATAGCCGCCCTATAAAAGGTAATGAGAAACATAGCCACCTTGCACGGTATGCTTCCGAAACCTTTCTTCATTCCAATCAGACCCTACCGAATTCCAGCGCGTTTCAGCGCTTCGTCGCATGTTTCGAGCACTTTACTATACTTAGCGCGGCAAATACCCGACTTCGCGAGAAATATCACATCGAGATTCGGGAATGGGCCGCCCAGCTCATGGCAAATAGCTCTCATTCGACGTTTTGCGCTGTTACGCCATACAGCGTTACCGGATTTTTTTCCTGCAATAAAAGCAACACGACCGTGAAGGCCGTGCTGCTTCGCTGGTAACACTATGAGCGTAAGGTACGGTGTACGCAGGCGCTTTCCGCTAGAGAACAGATCGGAGATGTCCGCTTTGGACTTGATAGTCTCCAATCGAATACTCTTTACACGCAGAGACGCTTACGACCCTTAGCACGGCGAGCAGCCAGAACCTTGCGGCCGCCCTTGGTTGCCATGCGGGCACGGAAGCCGTGGCACTTGGCACGCTTACGAGTGTTAGGTTGATAGGTGCGCTTCATATCGTTTCCCTTTCATGGTTTAGAGCAACTTGTTGAGTATAACCGGAACAACACGGCTGTCAAAAGGTTTTTACCTATATATGCCAGCCGATGCACAAGATACCCACATTATGAAAGCCCACCTGCGAAAACACAAAGTTTTCCACAACATTGCCAGTGCACTGGAAAACGTCGCTTTCAACAATTCATTGGGGGATTAAAACCATAGGTCGCAACATCTAGTGGAGATAACGAAGACGTCTTTCCAGCATCTCGAATGCACCGGCACGAGAAAAACAAACGGGAATATCCTCAGCACCGATTGGAGATATCGATCCCCGCACCCAGCGGAAGCGTTTCCGGCAACCTAGGGGAGATCACACGCGAAGCGATCTCAATCCGCTTTCGGCACTGAGGGAAAACTATGCGCGAAGAGCGCCCGCAAGTGCCTCGGCAACGCCATATCCAAATGGCAGAAGGGCGGAAGTGGAAAACCAGATTGAGCAACGAAACGAAATCCAACAAGAACGAACCTTCATAACCGATCCCTGCCGCTGAAAAGAAGGAAATGCGTCCCGAAACTCGCAACCAACGGCTGAAAAAACGAGCTTCCCCCCAGCAGCCGATTCCAACGATTGTGGAAAACGTTGAAAACTTGGAATTCATTCGAAAGACGATGTGGAAAAACACCGAATAGCACAATCTCAAAGCGCTTAAAGGCTCCGATAAAACAAACGCTGGACCAGGCATTTAAGCAGTTGCATAGTTTTCAACACGCCTCTGAACAGGTATTTTGCCGTTCTCTACAGCGTAACCGCGTTGCTTTTCGAGAGAATGCACAATTGACCTGGGACTTTCCGACTCTTCCGCCAAACCCCTGCCTTCGGTCGAGAAAATGCCGCGAAAACACCTTGGAACGACCTGGAATTTCAACAATGTCGAAAACCTTTACACCTCTGTTTTTCATACTTATTCGAGTTTTCATTCCAGTTTTCAACAATCTTTGAATAGAAAGTGGAAAACAGAGGAAACAATGAGTTCATCGTTGTGAAAAACTTTCAGTCAATAGTGAATTTTCCACATTCGATTCCAGAATTTGCCCAGTTGAATGGAATTCAACGGGAAAAGAGGGTACACTTTTCAAGGATTTTTCCCGAAAATGTGTAAAACTTTGGAAAACAGCGAACGTGGAAAGCGGTAAAAGCGCAGATGAGCGAGCAAGAACAGCATCAGGAATCTCCTGAAAACAACGATGATGAGGGCTTCGACTTCACTCACGTGAATTCGGTTGCGCGCATCGCCCTATACGACAACTTGCTAAGCGCGCCGCGCGTCACCGAAATCCAGCCCGCTCCCACCGGCGAGTTCATCGAAAGCCTGGCAACGAACGTATACCAGCAATCGCAGGCAGCGGGCGGCACCATTCCCTATACGGTTATCCGCGAGGTTTCGGAAAACTTCATACACGCACGATTCCAGGAAGCAACGGTGTCCATCCTCGATCACGGCTGCACCATCCGCTTCGCGGACCAAGGGCCGGGCATCGCCTGTAAAGACCGCGCGCAACTGCCCGGATTCACCTCTGCCATCGAGCCCATGAAAAGCTACATCCGCGGCGTAGGATCGGGTCTTCCCATCGTGAAGGAATACCTCGACTTCACCCACGGCACCATCAGCATCGAGGACAACCTCGGCACCGGATCGGTGGTCACCATCAGCGCCAACGGCAGCAATCCCCAGCTTCCCAAAGAGCTGGAGATCGACCATGTCGAGGAGGACGAGGACGCAGAGCATCCCGAACCCATGGCGCCGCGCTATCGAATCGCCGAGGAAGACCACGAACCCGCATACAACGCCCAGCCCGCATACGCTCAGCCCTCGGCCCAATACGCACCGGGGTTTGCGGCCCAGCCGCCTATGCAGGCATACCAGCAGACTCCGCAGATGGCATACGCAGCCCCTCAGCAATTCGCACAGCCCGGATACCCGACGCCTGCCCAGCAGGGCTACATGCAGGCGCCCGTCCAGCAACCGATGGGCTACCCCTATGGCCAGCAAATGCAGCAGCAACCGCAGATCCAGCCCGCGGCGGTGGATGCGCAGCCGATCATCGCGTCCCTGTCCCAGCGCGAGAAGGACTTCCTCGTCATCTACCTGAAAGAAGGGGTGCTGGGCGTATCGGACGTGGTCAAACTGACCGGAGCGGCGCAATCGAGCGTGCACAACACGCTGAAAAAGCTGGAAGGTATCGGCCTTTTGAAAATGTCCGGCAAAAAGCGCATGCTCACGAACTTGGGCGTCCAGGTTGCGCAGCTGCTGTAAAACACGGCGGCAATCAGTTTTCAACGAATCGAAACCGCGCAAGGCGAACACGCCTGAACGCGTATGACCGAAGGCCTGCTTATGAACACGGAAGAAATCAATCAGCTATGGGCGGAGGTATGCAGCCGCGTCAAAAGCTATGAGGGAATCATAGGTCCCCAGGTAGATGCGCTGTTCAGCCAGCTATTCCCCCAAGCCGCCAGCGACGGGTTCATGATGCTGACCGCCAATACGGAATTCATCAAGAACTTCATCGAGCGCCATTACATCGACTATATCAAGCGCGCCCTCGAAGAAATCCGTGGGGTGCCTTTCGACGTGCTCATCGGCATTGACGAATCGCAGGCTCCTGCGGCAGCGCCGGCTACACCCGCTCCGACAGCTGCAGCGCCCAGCCCCGCCGCAGCGCCGGCTGCACCCGCGACCGCACCGACAGCGCAAGCAGGCATGCCGGCTGCAGCCCCCGCGACCGCGCCGCAACCAGCGATTCAACCGACGGCTTCGGCACCAGCAGCCCAACCGATAGCCGCACAACAAGCTGCCACCCCCATGGCAACGCTCCCGGCGAGCGAGACGCTAGATGCAGCACCGGTCCAGGCGGCAGCGATACCGGCTCAGGCAACGGCTCAGGTCAACGCCGTCCAGCAGGTGCCGCCGACGCAGACCCCGGTTGCGGCCCCGGCAAGCACGCCGGACCAGCAAGCCACCGCAGCCCCCGTTGCCGCTGCTCCGCAAGAACCCGCCCCGCAGGTCATCCCGGCCTACAGCACCGTGTCCGACCAGCCCGCGCCGAACAACTCCGTCACCTCGACGCTCACGTTCGAGAACTTCGTCATCGGCGACTCGAACCGCATGGCGTACTCCATGGCCGTCTCCGTTGCCGAAACCCCGGGCAAACCTCACCTGAACCCGCTGTTCATCTACGGAAGGTCGGGCCTGGGCAAGACGCATCTGCTTCGAGCCATACAAAACTACATCAACAGCAACATGCCCAACCTGCAGGTTGTCTACAAAGACTCGAACGAACTGCTCGAGGACTATATGGACGCATCGGCGGCACACGACACGGAGAAGTCCAGCTACAAGAACTTCAAGATGTACTACGAGGAAGCCGATGTCCTCCTTGTCGACGACGTCCAGCAGCTGCAGGGCAAGAAGCAGACGCTCGACATCATGTTCCAGATATTCAACAAGCTGACAAGCCAAGGCAAGCAGGTCGTGCTCTCCGCCGACCGCGCGCCGAAGAACATCGACATCGACGAACGCTATAAGACGCGCTTCAACTCCGGCGGCACGTTCGACATTCAACCGCCCGAGATCGAGACCAAGCTGAGCATCGTCAAAAGCTTCATCCGCGAATACGAGGACATGGAGCAATCCGGGCCCATCAACATGCCCGAAGACGTACAGATATGCATCGCCGAAAGCTCGGGATCGAACATCCGAGAGCTGAAAAGCGCCGTGACCAACGTCATCGTCAAGATGAAGTGCGGGGAAGGCTCGGATATTACCGTGGCCGACGTGCGCAAATTGCTGGAGAACCATTTCTCGGGCGGCCCCAGCAAAAGGCTCACCGCAGACGACATCCTGAAGGTGACGGAGGACTTCTTCAAGGTCAGCCACACCGACATCGTGGGAAAGAAGAGGACGCGCAATATCGCGCACGCGCGCCAAACCGCCATCTACCTGTGCCGACAGCTGCTCGACATCCCCTACGGGGACATTGGGAAGAAGTTCAACAGGGACCACTCGACCATCATGTACTCGGTAGGCAACATAGAGGCGAAGATGAAGGAGAACCGCGTAGCGCGCGAGGAGATGGAAGCGCTCAGACAGATCATTCGCGAGCTCTAACGCATCACCGTTCAGGAAAATCGCAATGTTTCACGTGAAACAACCACGTTGACCAGGCATTTTAAAGGAATCGGGAAAACATGGGGATAAACATCGTAAAACATGGCGAAAACCATCGAACTCAAGGGGAAAGATAATGTAGTCAATAATCGCGGTGGATGGAAGGAACAGGCAACCCACATTCGAAGTTGAATTACTTTTCAAGAATGACATGGGGTTTTGCGAGTTCTCAACATTTCCACCGTGCTTATTATTACTACTATTCAAAAACCTATTATTAAAAGAAAAGCGTTGAAGATAAATAACAACGTTGCATGAACCATCTATCATGGAGCAACGTCTTACGTAAAAGGAAAGAGGAGCCAGTGAAATTCAGCATCAACCAATCGGAACTGCAGGATGCGCTCGCCGTTGTGCTCAAGGGCATCGCCACCCGTTCTACGCTGCCGATTCTTTCGGGCATCTATCTTGATGCCCATAACGACAACCTGACGCTGCAGGCAACCGACTTGGAGCTGTCCATTCAATTCACCATCCCTGCGTTGGTGGAAGAGGAAGGCCGCTCGGTATTTCCTGGCAAGCTATTCTTCGACATCGTGAAGAACCTGCCCGATGCTGCCGTGCATGTTGAAACGGGCGAAGATTCCGCCGTCATCACGTGCGACGCCTCCTCGTTCTCCATCAAGACGTTGGATGCCGAGGACTTCCCGGGGTTCCCCCATGTTGATACGCAGCAGGCTATCTCCATTCCGTTCTCCCAATTCTCGTCCATGGTCAAGCGCGTGGCTCGTGTAGTATCCAAGGACGAGAGCCGCGCCATCCTCACCGGCGTGCTCATCACGTTCGAGGGCGAGACGCTGAAGATGGTGGCAACCGACTCATATCGTCTTGCCATCACCGAGGCCCAGCTTGGCGAGCCCGCGGCTGAGGGCTTCCAGGCCGTTATCTCCGGTTCGTTCCTGCAGGAGCTTGCTTCCCTGACGCGTACGGACGACCCGCTGACCATCGCCCTGGCGGAGAACCAGATCGTGGTCACCTACCACGACACCGTGTTCATCAACCGCCGCATCGAGGGCAATTTCCCGAACTATCGTCAGCTGCTGCCCGATTCCTATGCGACGCGCGTGCGCCTCAACGTGAGCCATCTTGTTTCCGGCGTGAAGCGTACGTCGATCCTGGGCCAGCAGAGCTCGCCGGTGAAGTTCGCCATCGACGTGGAAAGCCAGACCGTGCAACTTTCCGCCGCCGCCCAGGATGTGGGCAGCGCTCAGGAGACGCTTGCGTGCCAAGGCGAGGGCGAGAACGTCGAGATCGCCTTCAACTACGCATACGTGCTCGACGGCTTGGGCTCGGTGAACGCCGATGACGTGTTCCTTGAAGTCCAGTCGGGCATGAAGCCGGGCATTTTCAAGGCCGGCGAAGGCGAGAACTTCCTGTACTTGGTCATGCCTGTGCGCATTTCCTAACAACGAAGGCGTTGCATGAGCCTTCGCATCAAAGACGTTGCGTTCGATGATTTCCGCAGCTATGAGCATTTCCGCTTGAGCGACATCGGGCCCTTGACCGTGCTGGTGGGACCCAATGCCGTTGGCAAGACCAATGTTGTAGAGGGGATTCAGCTGTTGACGGCGCAAACGTCGTTCAGGAACCCCACGGGAGTGCAGCTTGTGCGCGAAGGCGCCGCTTTTGCCCGCTTGCGCGCAACTGCTGCCGACGAGAACAGGTTGCTGGAGCTGGGGCTGACGATTGAGGCGGGCAAACGCCGGTTCACCCTCAACGGCAAGCAGAAACGGACGGCGGACCTGAAGGGCGTCATCCCCTCGGTCACGTTCACTCCCGACGACTTGAACCTGGCGAAGGGCTCGGGCACCACGCGCCGCAACGCGCTCGATGCCGTGGGGTCGCAGCTTTCGCGCAATCATTACCTGATACGCCGGGACTTCGACAAGGTGTTGCGTCACAAGAATTCGTTGCTGAAAGACGAGGCGTCGCCGCTTCTGCTTGAAAGCCTGAACGACTTGATGGTCACCTGCGGTGCTCAGCTGGTGTGCTATCGAGCGGCGCTGTTCGGCAAGCTGGCGGCATCGATGGCAAGCTATTACGCCGAGTTCGTGGGGAATCGGGAAACGTTGTCCGCCCGCTATGCGCCGTCGTGGCTTGCCGAAGGCGAATGGCTCGATGCTGGCGAAACGCTCGATCGCGACGAGGCCCGCGAACGTTTCGCCGCGGCTCTTGCGGGGTCGATGGCGCAGGAGCGCGCCCGCCATCGCTCATTGGTGGGACCCCATGTCGACCGCATCGAGTTCTTCATCGAAGGGCGCCCGGTGGGCGTATACGGAAGCCAAGGCCAGCAGCGCTCGGCGGTTCTGGCGTTCAAGCTGGCGGAGGTCACGCTTATCTGCGATCTTCTGGGCCAGCAGCCGGTGCTGTTGCTTGACGACGTGATGAGCGAGCTCGATGAGCAGCGCCGCCGCGCGCTGGTGAAGTTCGTCTCAGGGGATATCCAAACGTTTATAACCACGGCGAACCTGGCGTATTTCGACGAGGACCTGCTCGCTGCGGCTCGCGTCGTGCGTTTGCCTCTTGAGCGGAAGGACGGTGAATGATGGCCGATCTTGGCAGCGGATTGCAGCAATTGCTGCGAAGCCTCGGCGCTGCCGGCGCCCAAGCCGCGCGCTCCCAACGCGTTGCGGAGGTGCGTGTTCGCTGGAAGTGCGCCGTGGAGGCCGTCTATCGCGATTCGGCGTCGCTGGTGCTCGACCATACCAATGGCGTGTACATCATGAAGCCCGAACAGGCCAACGACCCCATGGCGGCGCGCGTGCCCGCGGGCAAGACCTTGCTTGTGGTGTATTGCGATGACGCCATGATCCGTTCGGATATCGATGCCCGCCAGGAAATGCTGAAGATCCGCCTTAACGAGCAAGGCGAGCATGTGGCCCTGTTCTCCATCAAGCCCGCGCGCTTCGACATGAAGGCTCGCCATCCGTTTCGCGAGGAGGCGGCGCGCGCCGCGCAACAGGCCGCCCAGGCTGCACGCACCCCGGATCCGCTCATCAGCTCCGAGGCTGCGGCGCGTTTGCGCGAGCAGGCCGCGGGCGTTGAGGACAAGCGCCTCAGGGAATCAATCCTGAAAGCCTTGGAGGCAAGTGAAAAGCCAGGGAGCTCAAAAAACGGCAAAAGTGGTCTTTAGAGCGAAAATCATGCCTTAGAAGGCATCTGAAGGCCTGTAAAGGGCGTGAAGAGCGCCGGTGCCAAGACGCGTTGTGATAAAATTAGTGGGTTCCGGAACCGTCCGGAATCGAAAGATTCAATACTAGAGGAGCGTGTCAGTGGCAGCAAAACCTGATCATTACGACGGCTCGGACATTCAAGTCCTCGAAGGCCTTGAGCCTGTCCGCAAGCGTCCTGGCATGTATATCGGCTCCACGGGCCCGCGCGGTCTCCATCACCTGGTTTACGAGGTTGTGGACAACGCGGTCGACGAGGCTTTGGCCGGTTACTGCAGCCATATCGAGGTGACCATTCACCCCGACAACTCCATCACCGTCTCCGACGACGGCCGCGGCATCCCGGTCGACGAGCACCCCAAGGAGAAGATCCCCACGGTCGAGGTCGTCCTGACCGTGCTGCATGCTGGCGGCAAGTTCGGCGGCGAGGGGTACAAGGTATCCGGCGGCCTGCACGGCGTTGGCGTGTCGGTTGTGAACGCGCTGTCCACGCGCGTCCAGGTGAATGTACGCCGCGATGGCAAGGAGTACCAGATCGCCTTCGAGCAGGGCAAAACCTGCGAGAAGCTGCACGAAGTGGGTACCTCCGACCACACCGGCACTACGGTCACCTTCCGCCCCGACCCCGAGATCTTCACCGAGACCACCATCTACGACTACAGCGTGCTTGCGGCGCGTTTCCGCGAGATGGCCTTCTTGAACAAGGGCCTGAGGATCACGTTGACCGACGAGCGTGCCAACCCGAGCCTCATCGTGTCGGATGCCTCGCCCGAGCCGCACAGCGACGTGTTCCAGTACGAAGGTGGCATCATCGACTTCGTGACGTACCTCAACGAGGGCCGCGAAACGCTGAACAAGCCCATCTATTTCGAGGCCGAAAGCGCCGATGGCACGGTCGAAGTGGCCATGCAGTGGTCCACGTCGTTCTCCGCGAACTCCGTCATGGCGTTCGCCAACAACATCAACACGCACGAGGGCGGCACGCACCTTGACGGCTTCAAGCAGGCTGTCACGCGCACCATCAACGAGTACGCGCGCAGCAAGGGCATCCTGAAGGAGAAGGATAACAACCTCTCCGGTGACGACACCCGCGAGGGCTTGGCCGCCGTCATCTCCGTGAAGCTGCACGACCCTCAGTTCGAGGGCCAGACGAAGACGAAGCTCGGCAACTCCGAGATCCGCCCGCTCGTCCAGAACGCCGTCACGCAGGGTCTGGCCGAGTACTTGGAGGAGAACCCCGCGCCGGCCAAGCGCATCATCGGCAAGGCCACGCAGGCCCTGAAGGCCCGCGAAGCTGCCCGCAAGGCTCGCGAGATGACGCGCCGCAAGGGCGTGCTCGACTCGTTCGCGCTGCCGGGTAAGCTGGCGGACTGCTCGTCCAAAAAGCCCGAAGAGTCCGAAATCTTCATTGTAGAGGGCGATTCCGCAGGTGGCAGCGCCAAGCAGGCGCGCGACCGCAAAACGCAGGCCATCCTGCCGCTGCGCGGTAAGATCCTCAACGTCGAGCGCGCCGGCTTGCACCGCGCCCTGTCCAGCGACACCATCAGCTCGCTTATCACGGCTATCGGCACGAACATCGGCGAGGATTTCGACGCCGATCAGGCGCGTTATCACCGCATCATCATCATGACCGATGCCGATGTCGACGGCGCGCACATCCGCATCCTGCTGCTGACGTTCTTCTACCGCTACATGCCCGAGCTCATCAACCGCGGCTACGTCTACATCGCATGCCCGCCCATCTTCGGCGTGAAGAAGAAAAACACCCGCTCCACGAAGATCGAGCGCTACATCTACGACGAGAACAGCCTGAGCCGCGAGCTCGAGGAAATGGGCGGTTCCGAGAAGTTCGACGTGCAGCGCTACAAGGGCCTGGGAGAGATGGACCCCGAGCAGCTGTGGGAAACCACCATGGAGCCCGCCACCCGCACGCTTCTGCAGGTGAGCATCGACGATGCCGCCGAGGCCGAGCGCACGGTCAGCGAGCTTATGGGCGACCAGGTCGAGCCGCGCAAGGAGTTCATCCAGAAGCACGCCCGCGACGTTAGATTCTTGGACATCTAGGAGAATTGAATGGCAGATAACACTGACAACCGCGGTGGTCAGGGCGGCGAGGAGCTTCCCGACGACCTGAAGCGCTTGGTCGATGCCGCTGAGGAAGATGCGGCGGACGCCGGCGAGCAGGACGTCGAGCAGCCCGAGCCCGGCCACACGGTGACGTCGGGCCCGGTGTCCGAGGAGGACAAGGCCCGCTCGCTCATCGACATGTCCACGGTCGCCAACCCTCACGGCTCCATCATCGAGGACGCAAACGGCGGCGAAGGCACTACTGTTCGTGCGGCGTATCTGGGCAAGGAGATGGCCTCTTCGTTCCTGGAGTATTCCATGAGCGTCATCGTCAGCCGCGCCCTGCCCGACGTGCGCGACGGCCTGAAGCCGGTCCATCGCCGTATCCTGTACGCCATGAACGAGTCCGGCTATACGCCGAACCGTCCGCATATGAAGTCCGCCCGTACCGTCGGCGACGTCATCGGCAAGTACCACCCGCACGGTGACTCGGCCGTGTACGACACCATGGTGCGCTTGGCCCAGCCGTTCAGCATGCGCGTTCCGCTTATCGACGGTCACGGAAACTTCGGCTCCATCGACGGCGACTCGGCCGCAGCAATGCGTTACACCGAGGCTCGCCTGGGCAAGGCCGCCATGGAGCTGCTGCGCGACCTCGACAAGGAAACGGTTGACTTCCAGCCCAACTATGACGAAAGCCTGGAGGAGCCCACGGTCTTGCCCTCGCGCTTCCCCAGCTTGCTGGTCAACGGCTCCAACGGCATCGCCGTCGGCATGGCCACCAATATCCCGCCGCATAACCTCGGCGAGACCATCGACGCCACGTGCATGATGCTCGACAACCCTGAGGTCACCACCGCCGAGCTCATGACCGCCCTTCCCGGCCCGGATTTCCCGACCGGCGGCATCATCATGGGCAAGAAGGGCATCCTGGATGCCTATGAGACGGGTCGCGGCAGCCTTACCGTGCGCGCGAAGTGCAAGATCGAAGAGGGCAAGAACGGCAAAAGCTCCATCGTGGTCACGGAGATCCCGTACCAGGTGAACCGCCAGCGCCTGCTCGAGAAGCTCGGCGAGCTGGTTCGCGAGAAGAAGCTTCCCGAGATCTCGAACATCCACGACGGCGCCGACCGTCACGGCATCGATATCATCATCGAGCTGAAGAAGGACGCCATCCCGCAGGTGGTGCTCAACAAGCTGTATAAGCACACGCAGCTGCAGGTGGGCTTCGGCGTCATCATGCTGGCGCTCGTCGACGGCGTGCCCCGCGTGCTCTCGTTGAAGGAGACGCTGCACTACTACATCGCCCACCAGGAAGATGTCATCGTGCGTCGTACGCGTTACGAGCTTTCCAAAGCCGAGGAACGCGCCCATATCCTGGAAGGCTATGTGGTCGCCCTCGATCATATCGACGAGGTCATCAGCATCATCCGCTCCTCGCAAACCGACAAGGAAGCCGCGGCTCGCCTGACCGAGCGCTTCGGCCTGACCGACAAGCAGACCACCGCCATCTTGGAGATGCGCCTGCGCCGCCTGACCGGTTTGGAGCGCGAGAAGATCCAGTCCGAGTTGGAAGAGCTGCGCGAGAAGATCGCATACTACAACCGCGTGCTCTCCGACCCTCAGCTGGTGCGCGACATCATCAAGGAGGAGCTGCAGGAGATCAAGAAGAAATTCGACACTCCCCGCAGAACGCAGCTCTTCGATGCCGCTAAGGACTTGGACGTCGAGGACCTCATCGCCGAGGAGAGCATGGTGGTCACGGTCACGAAGGCCGGCTACGTCAAGCGCCTGCCCGTTGCCACGTACCGTCAGCAGAAGCGCGGCGGCAAGGGCATGCAAGCGGTGAACCTGAAGGACAACGACTACGTCGAGCACCTGTTCGTCGCGTCCACGCACTCCTTCATGCTGTTCTTCTCCACGAAGGGCAAGGTATATCGCCTGAAGGTTTACGAGCTGCCCGAGGCGTCCCGTCACGCGCGCGGCACCGCTATCGTGAACCTGCTGCCGCTTGAGAAGGGCGAGACCATCAGCGCCGTCATCGCGACGAAGGACTTCCCGACCGATGAGTACCTTATGTTCGCCACCGAGCATGGCATGGTGAAGAAGACGTCCATGGAGCAGTACGACCGTACGCGCCGTGACGGCCTTATCGCCATCAATCTCAAGGATGGCGACCGCCTTATCAGCGTGCGCCGCGTGGCTCAGGGCGAGAACGTTATCATGGTGTCATCCGCCGGCAAGGCCATCATGTGGCCCGAGGACGAGGTTCGCGCCATGGGTCGCGGCACCATGGGCGTGCGCGGTATGAACGCGCCTGCCGACGCCAAGGTGCTCGGCATGGAGATCGCGCGCCCCGAGACCGACTTGTTCGTTATCACCGAGAAGGGCTACGGCAAGCGCACGCCCATCTCGGAGTATCCGTCGCATCATCGCGGAGGCCAGGGCGTCTTCACCATCACCATGACGGAGAAGAAGGGCTTGTTGGCCGCCATGAAGATCGTCGGTGCCGACGACGAGATCATGATCATGTCCGAGGAGGGAGTCGTGGTTCGCACCCCCGTCGAGGGCATCTCCGAGCTCGGCCGCCCCACGCAGGGCGTCCGCGTCATGAACGTTGCCGAGGACGACCGCGTGACCGCCGTCGCCATCGCTGCCCACGGCAAGAAGAAACGCGCTGCGAATGCCGATGGCACCGAAGAGGTGGACGAGTCGTCCATCGACGAGATGGAAGAATAGCCAACTTCGGGCATATACGAACGATTAAGAAAGCCGCTCCGTAAGGGGCGGCTTTCTTGCTGTCTGGGTATGTTGCTGTACGGCAGCATGAGATGTTTCACGTGAAACATCTCAATAGGGAAAAGCGAGGTTGGGCTTGCCGACCATGGGGGCGCATCTCTTGCGAGTGGGGCGGTCTAAGCGGCGCTATGAGAAGTCCTTCGGGTCGAGGTCATCCAGGAACGAGCGGAACTCCTCAAGCTCCTCTTCGGCTGACTCGTCCTCGATGGGTTTTCGAACGATATAAGGGTACGAGGCGCGCTCAAGCACCTTCTCGTCGATATAGAGCGGGGCGTCCTCTCGTAAAGCCAGGGACAGCGCATCGCTGGGGCGGGCGTCAAGCTCGATGAGCCTTCCGTGCTGGCGCAACGTGAGCTTCGCGAAGAACAGCGATCCCTTCACCTTGTCAATAAGGACGTGATCGACGCTTGCGTCGAGATTGGTGAGAGCGTCGAGCAGCAGGTCGTGCGTAGTAGGGCGCGCGACCTTGGTATGTGTGACCGCTAAGTGCAGCTGAACGGCTTCGGCGGCGCCCACCATGATGGGTACGATTCGCGATACGCCGGGCACGGGGCTTTCCTCGATAGGCTGCAGCACAAGAATGGAAGGACCCGGTGCGCTTCCAACGATGATCTTTTGCACGGCGATAGGAACCAACCTTGCTCCTAACTATAAGCATTTTGCTCATATATAATATCGAGCCCTTCAGATACCGCTTCATAAGCGATTATACGCGTGAATGCATCTCTGACCTGCGGTTTCTTTTGTAAAACGGCGGTAGGAAAAAATTTTCCCAAAAGTTGAAAATTCTTCTTGACCATTCTTGGAAGACCTGGTTATAATAAACGAGCACTTTTCGAAGGGGCCCGTAGCTCAGTTGGTTAGAGCGCACGCCTGATAAGCGTGAGGTCGCTGGT
>ERZ1034913.486-NODE-486-length-32285-cov-66.460689_pt1 | contig 32285 bp, 50 predicted proteins | sample MGYA00520697_ERZ1034913 | MGnify/ENA primary metagenome ERZ1034913 (study PRJEB33766, sample SAMN09781786) | gut metagenome | biome: gut microbiome | host: Homo sapiens | place: Madagascar | study: EMG produced TPA metagenomics assembly of the PRJNA485056 data...
GGTCTACGGCAATGCAGAGGTCTACGGCGATGCACGGGTCTACGGCAATGCATGGGTCTCCGGCGATGCACGGGTCTACGGCAATGCAGAATACACAACCATAAAAGGCTTTGGCCGGGAATGTAGGACGACAACATTTTTCCGTCTCAAAAATGGAGAGGTCGGGGTAAGGTGCGGGTGCTTCTACGGCACAATCGAACAGTTCCGCGAAAAAGTGCAGGAAACGCACAGGGACAGCAAATATGCAAAAGAGTATCTGATGATTGCGGACTTGATGGAGCTACATTTTGAGCGTGAGGAGAAAAGAGGAGGCGGCGTAGATGGCGATTAAACCCATATTATTCAATACCGAAATGGTGCGGGCGATTCTGGACGGTAGGAAGACCTGCACCAGAAGGATTGTGAAAGATGGCATTCCGGATGGTGCGATGTGGAGATATAAAGCATTTACTCCTAAAGGATATATAACTTGTAGAGGGGTGTATGCCGATGGATACGGCGAGGGATTTTACAAGTTGCCATATGAACCGGGAGATATCCTGTATGTTCGGGAAACGTGGACGCGTTTTGAATGTTGGAATTGTGATGGGGATGAAGAAGGAAACTGCGTAAAAGAGCCTCACATAAGTGTTTTGGAAAAACAGTGTGGCTGTTATCTGTATCGAGCAACGAGTGAAATAGGTGGAGATGCAAGATGGCACCCATCCATCCACATGCCGAAAGAAGCGGCTCGCATCTGGCTGAAGGTTACGGATGTACGGGTGGAGCGGTTGCAGGATATTGACGGAAAAGGGTGTTTGAAAGAAGGAATTGAAGAAGAACCTTTAAAATACGTCGGAGACGAGTTTGTAAAAGGGATGTTTCATGACCTTTGGGATTCCACCATCAAGAAATCCGACCTTGACCGTTACGGATGGGAAGCGAACCCGTGGGTCTGGGCGATAGAATTTGAACGGTGTGAAAAGCCGGAGGAGGAAAGAAGATGAAAGCAAGACCAAAGGAAGCAGCAACCTACATCGTAGCAACCATTTCGGGTGACGCAGAAGTCTGGATTAGTTGCTTCCCACAGCAGATCTGGGAATACCGGGAAGAAGGCAGGAAAGTAACGGTAAGTCGGAAGAATATCTCCCTGACAATTCCGAAAGAGGAATTCGAAAAGCATTGGAAGGTGGTGAAAGAATGAGAAAGCCTATATCGAAAAAGACCAGGCAAGAGGTCTATGAAAAATACGGCGGATTCTGTGCTTACTGCGGATGTCCGCTACCGGAAAAAGGCTTCCATATTGACCATAAACACTGCGTCAGAAACTACGATGGAAAAGAGGATGTGAACGACATATCTAATCTTATGCCGTCATGCCGTAGCTGCAATAAGTACAAGGCTACACTGGATCTTGAGGACTTCCGGGAAATGATTTCCGGCATACCGGGACGGCTCCGGCGGGATTCCAGCACTTACAATATCGCCTTACGGTATGGACTGGTGGAGGAGCATGAGAAAAAAATAAAATTCTGGTTCGAAATGTGGGAGGATTCAGAAAGCCCCTGGCCTCATATCACAGAGAGATTCAACCGAGTTGTATAGGAGGAAAAATGACAGAGAGATTAACCAAGCGAGAAAAGAATGGACAGGCCTACTTCCCGATGTGCTTTACACCTCCCTGCAATGGAGAAGGATGCAAGGACGAGAACTGTATATTCATCAGTGATGTGTGTGAGCAGTTGGCCGAATATGAAGAACTGGAAGAGCAGGGACGGCTCCTGCGGTTGCCGTGCAAGGTGGGAGATACAGCTTATGCGTTTTTATCAACCAACAATTATTTCACAAAATGTAAAATTAACAAAATAGAATTAAAGCCTACTCTTTATGGAAATATACGTTACTTTTTGGAGCAAATAGGTCATCGAGGGTGTTTATACAGATATTTTGAGGACGATTTTGGAAAAACGGTATTCCTCACAAAAGAGGAAGCGGAAGCCAAGTTGAAAGAGATGGAGGGAAGGACATGAACGAGAAGGAAACTATTGAACAGCTCCAGGGTGAATACCTTGCCACAAACGGGACAGAAACCCAGGCAAGAGTGAGGTATCATAATGAAGCACTGAGCATGGCTATTGCGGCGCTGAAAGAAGTGCAGGAGTACCATGATACTGGCTATGGACCCAAAGCTGTGAGAGAACTTGCAAGGAGATACTACAAGGCGCGTAAAAGCACAGTAGAGAAGTTAGAGCGGCTCAAACAGTACGAGGCTATCGGCACACCGGAGCAGTGCCAGGAAGCAATAGAGAGACGGACGGAGAAGCCCGTAAAAGACCAGAAGGGGACAACTTATATTTGGGCTTCCGGATATTGCCCGGTATGCGGAACGGGGATAACGTCACGGTGGAATTACTGCCAGAACTGCGGGCAGAAAGTAAAGTGGGAGCCGTACCATTTTACCAACCCCGGTAAAAAGGAGACCAATGTCGAAGAGCAGAGCAAGTAAACAGAACGGCTACTTTGCCGCCGTGTCAAGGCAGAGAAACGATGTATATAAGACCCAGAGAGGGAAGAAGAAGCGTAAATAATTGAGAAAGGAGACCAACCTCCGGCCGGGGTAAGGGTATACCGGGTTTCCAGAAAAATCATGAAAACAAAATGCGAGATTTACAGAGATTCTATGCAGAACTATAAAAAGTATGGGATTCCGCTGGCACAGCTTGTCATTGCTGATGTACCGTACAATGTAGGCTCCAACTTTTACGGGAGTAGTCCTCAATGGTACAACGGCGGTGACAACGCCAATGGCGAAAGCAAGCTGGCGGGAAAGGCAGCATTCAATTCGGACTTCAATTTCAATTTATACGAGTACTTCCATTTCTGCTCCCGAATGCTGCGGAAAGAGGACACGAAAAAGTCTGTCAGAGGGCGGGGCAGTGACAGCCCGTGCATGATTGTATTCTGCGCCTTTGAGCAGTTGCAGACCTTGATCGCCGCGGCTGCCAAGCATGGATTTGTCCACTACATACCTCTTGTGTTTGTAAAAAACTACAGCCCGCAGGCTCTTAAGGCAAATATGCGTGTGGTAGGAGCCACGGAGTACGCCCTGATATTCTATCGGGATCGCCTTCCGAAGTTTCGCAACGGCGCACTGCGGGACGAGAACGGCAAGACGATTCGGGGCACCGGAAAGATGGTGTTTAACTGGTTCTCCTGGGAGAGGGACGGAAGGGAAATTCCGAAGATTCACCCGGCGCAGAAGCCCGTTGCAGTGCTGAAAAGGTTGATCGAGATCTTCACGGATCCGGGTGATGTGGTGATTGATCCGTGCTGTGGCTCCGGCTCAACGCTCCGGGCGGCGGCAGAACTGGGGCGCAATGCCTACGGGTTTGAGATTGACCGGACTTTTTACGAGCGGGCGAAAAATGAAATGCTGGTATTCGAGGAGGACGGTCAGATGGATATTACAGATTTTTTGGAGGATAAAGCATGAACATCTACATCAGCGGCCCCATGCGGGGCGTGGACAACTACGATACACTTTTCAGAACGGCAGAAATGAAGCTGAAAGAGGGCGGACATAATGTTGCTAATCCGGCGGATCTGGATCTTGATGGTCTTACCAGGGAGCAAATGCTCAACGTGGATCTGGTACTGCTGGACTTGTGCGACACAATCTATATGCTCAAAGGCTGGGAAAGTTCCTGCGGAGCAAACCGGGAATACGGGTATGCGCTGGCTAAGGGGCTGGATGTCATGTTTGAAAGGTGATAGCTATGAAAATTGAGCTTCTGAACGATATGTACCTGGAGCCACAGAAAAGCGGAGGCTACAGCCTATACAAGCGGTACACCACAGCCAAGGGAGAGCCCCGCAGAAAGCGCATAGCCTATGCAGGAGACCTTGAACAGGCAGTCAAGTCATTCTTGCAGGCCGTCCAGTATGAGGAGCTGAAAGACCTGCACACGGTGTTTGATGGCTATGTGAAGCGGGTGGAGGAGTGCAATCGTGAGACAGTGATGAAGATCGTTGAAAAAGTGGAGCAGGAACTCAAAAGTGAATAAGAAAGTGAAATAGGAACTCAAAAAATGAATTAAAAATTTGAGTTGCTGAGTTAAAAGCTGAAGCATCAGGAGGAAAAGTTGATGGAAGAACTGAAACCGTGCCCGATCTGCGGAAAAACACCAGGAATCGAACATTGGTCAAGCGGAGGAATGATGCATATGGTAAAGTGTAACAATCCTGATTGTCCTGTGCCGGTAGTGTCTTATCCGGCAGGATATAACCTGAGTGAGGTAATTTCCGAATGGAACAGGAGGGCAAACGATGACAAATAGAGAAGCGTATAAGGATAAGCTGGACGATCTGCTTGCCAGGATTATTGCGGTAGTAGATGGCGAACCAGTACGGTGTTGGGGTGCCAGTTGCAAAAGATGTCTTTTTCAGGACACCTGCGGGAAACCTAGACACAAGAAGAAGATCATTGACTGGCTCAATGCCGAATACCAGGAGCCGCCTGTGGACTGGAGCAAGGTGCCGATTGACACGCCAGTGCTGGCGTCATGTGATGGAGAAAGATGGTACCGCAGATACTTCGCTGGAGTGCGTGATGGAAAGCCAGAAACCTATGATTCGGGTGCTACATCGTGGTCTGTATATGATAATCGAACATATGTTTGGAAATACATGAGGCTTGCGGAGGGCAATGAATGACCGGGGGGGGGTATCTGAACGGATCCGGATACCCTGACCCGACAGCATACAAGGCGATAAAAGAAACGGAGGAAAAAGAGATGGAAGCGAGAAGTGGAGAGCTGTGGAGGTACGCAGCCGGGGAAGTTGAGCGAGAGGGCGTAGTGGTAGGTACAGATGGCGTTGTGGTGACGATTCTGCCACTGTTGGATATTTGCTTTGATGGGGCAATCGAGATAACGACAAGCGCAGGAGTTAAGTATGTACAGCCACTTAGACTTAGTTACACCACGCAGAAAAAGCTGGTGGCTTACCTGCGAGATGTGCCGGATGATACGATGCGCGAGATTAAGACCGCCATCAGCGCAGGACTAGGACTTACATCCGCAGAGCCGAGTAGACCGGACGCAACACCGGACGATGGAGCACGGGACGAGGTGGAAAGGTTCAAGGCCGAGAATCAGAGGTTAAAGAGCGAGCTGATAGAATCCACAGTGAGAGCGAAGGTCATGACAGAGCAGTACAATACGCTCCTGGAGCGGTTCTGCGATTCGTTGCGCTGACAAGTTACCGGCAAGTTAAAAGGGCGGTGCGCTCCACGTCAAAAGAACGCACTGCCCTGTATTTGAGAGGAGGACGTAATGGACGCAAAAGAACTGTACGCATATCAGAATGACCGGGAAAAACTGCGCTCCCTGCAAATTGAGCTTGCAAGGCATGAGAGCTTCAACCCATACAAAGGTTGCGAGATCTCCGATATGCCCAAAGGGAGCGGGGGTGGTATGTCCTTTGCAGAGTGGTGGACGGACGAAAAGCTCCGACTAGAAGAAAAAATCAAAGAGTGTATCGAAAAGGTGGAGAGCGACCGGAAGCGGATAGAAGCGTATATTGATGACGCACCGGAGCCGGAACAATCCATCATCAGGTACAGAGTGATCAACGGTATGGGGTGGGACGAGATTGGAGATACGATGTACCTTAATCGCCGGACGGTCAGCCGTAAGTTTTACAATTATATAAAATGCCCGTAATGCCCGTAATGCCCGTAGACTGACATACGTGTAGTATGGTATGATATACTTGTCAGAAATGGCAAGAGGTGTCCGCAAGCCCACAGTGGATGCCTCTTTTCTGTTGCTGTCATTTTTCCATTAACGGCGGGTGGGGAGACCTGCCCGCACCTACTCCAACCGGAAAGGGGTGAGACTATGGGGCTGTCAAAATATGAGGAATGGATTACCCCGGAAGGTCTTACCAAGATAGAGGGGTGGGCGATGGACGGTCTGATAGATACGGAGATCGCTGCAAACATGGGGGTCAACCCAGATACGCTGTACAGGTGGAAAAGGAAATATGTGGAAATTTCCGAGGCCTTAAAAAAGGGGAAGGATGTAGTAGACCGACAGGTAGAAAAGTCGCTGCTCAAGAGAGCCCTTGGATTTGAGTACAACGAGACCAAGAACGTATATGAGACGGACAGCGAGGGAAAACGTATCCTCAAAGAGAGCACAATCACCCGCAAGATGGTAGCGCCGGACACTACGGCGCAGATTTTTTGGTTAAAGAACCGAAAGCCGGACAAGTGGCGTGACAAACCGGAGACTGTTAAGCAGGGAGACACAGGACTGTTTGAGGGTATTGTAAAGGCGGTAGGTGGTAAATTTGACGCTGGTTAGATGGTCAGACAAGCAGGAGAGCCTATTGAGTATGCCATACAAGCACTGCTTAGAGGTGTTAGAGGGTACACCGAGATCCGGCAAGACAACCTGCGCAGTTGCGCGTGCGGCGTGGTACTGGTGGAACACACCAGACACAAACCACATGGTACTTGCCTACAATCAGGAGCAGGCCTTTAAGCTGGTGCTGGACTGTGACGGTCTGGGGATACAGTATATCTTTGCGGGGCTGTGGGAAATGAAGCATGACGATTATGGCGATCACCTACTCCTGCATACACCCAAAGGGGACAAGCGGATATATTACAAAGGCGGCGGCAAGGCCGACAGCCACAAGGCGTTTACGGGTATGTCACTCGGGAGCGTCTTTTTTTGTGAGATTAACCTGCTGCACATGAACGCCATACAGGAGGCATTTAGGCGGACGATGGCGGCGAGGATACGCTGGCACATCGCAGACCTTAATCCTCCGGCTCCGAATCACCCATGTATCACAGAGGTGTTTAATGTACAGGACACCTACTGGACACACTGGACACCGGACGACAACCCGATTCTGACGGAGCAGAGAAAGAGGGAGCTGTATAATACGCTCTGTAAAAACAAGTACTTGCTGGAGCGTGACTGGTACGGCTTGCGGGTTATCCCGGAGGGTGTCATTTACAGCATGTTTGACCCGGGGCGTGATATCAAAAAAGAGATCCCAAGCGGTGAGTACTGCGTGGAGATGTTTTTTTCAGGGGACGGCGGACTTACAGACGCAACATCAATATCATGCAATATCATCACACGCAAGACCGAGGAGGGGCGCGTGGTGTACAGGCTGGCACGTATCGCCAACTGGTACTATGACGGCGCCAACAAGGCCATGAGTACACAAGCCAGAGAGATAGCGCAGGAGTTTGCCCCGTACTGCCGGAATAAGACCGGTATGCGGGAGAGCTGCTGGAAGATAGACCCGGCATGTAAGGCATTGCGGAAAGAGCTGGAGCTGTTTGGCATATCTTCGGACTGCGCAGACAACAATGGCCGGGATATAAAGGGCACGAGCAAAGGCTTAAAAGTAGGCATTGAGTATATGCAATCATGCATAGACAAAGGCCTTTTTTATTGTGTTGAGGATAGCAGATACGGGCACCAGGATTTTTTAAAAGAGATTGGTCTGTACTGCGTAGACGCACACGGCAACCCCATCGACACGTGGAATCATGCGATGGACGAGGCCAGATATAGCGTAAATTACTTTTACAAAACATATGTTCTGTAAAGGAGTGAAAGAATGTTTGACAAGATTAAAAAGGCGGTGAGGAGTTGGATGCAGCGGACGGGCGCAGAAACAGGCATGTCAAAAGAGTTTAAAGATATCTTCGAGGTCGGCGGGGTTCCGGCTTTTAACCAGTTTTATTACTTCGGAATTTTTGTTTGGAAGTACCTGTACAAAGGCTTTTATAAGGCGTGGCACAGGGTAGCGGCTCCCACGATTGCAGACCCGAGGGCAAAGCGTGACATGGAGCGCATGGACATGGCAAAGGCCATCAGCGCAGAGCTGGCCGGGCTTATTTGGTCGGAGCAGTGCGAGGTACACGTATCCCAGGGAGACGGAGAGGCGCAGCCGCTCGAGGACTTTGTGCATGATGTCCTTGCAAAAAATAACTTTTGGACAAAAATGCAGGAGCATATTGAGCAGTCCCTTGCGCTTGGTGGTGGCGCCGTCAAGGCATGGTATGAGGAGCGGCATGACAGCGAGGGCAATGTGGTCCCGGATTCCGGACAGATTAAACTGGGCTTTTGCATGGCAGACCAGTTTGTACCGACAGGCTGGGACAATGCCAAGGTATACGATGCGGTATTTATTGACCGCAAAGCAAAAGACGGGTACTACTACACCCGGCTTGAGTGGCATAAATGGGACGGTCTCACCTACTGGGTGAGCAATGAGCTGTATCGGGCGGATATGCCAAAAAAGGGCGATATATCAGAGCCGCAGGATATCCTGGGATTTCGGTATCCGCTGGAAACCATATACCCGTATCTCAATGACAGCACACCGCTTGAGGGATTAAGCACGTCACTGTTTGCGTACTACAGGCCAGCGATGGCAAACAACCTTGATGATAACTCCCCGCTGGGCGTGAGTATCTACGCAAATGCAATGGGTACGCTTAAGGCGCTGGATATTGCATTTGACAGTTTTGTACGGGAGTTTAAGCTGGGGCGTAAAAGGATCATCGTCCCGGCAAAGTGTATCCGCACAGTCATAGAGCCGGAGACGGGTATGCCACGGCGATACTTTGACACCTCTGATGAGGCATACGAGGCGCTGGCAACTGATGACATGGACAGCCTTAAGATCCAGGACAACAGTGTTGAGCTCCGAGTTGACGAGCATGTATCCGCCATCAATGCTCTGCTGTCTATCCTGTGTTTGCAGGTTGGCTTTTCAGCTGGCACTTTTACCTTTGATTCGGCGCAGGGTCTTAAGACTGCAACAGAGGTCATCAGCGAAAACTCTAAGACGTACAAGACCATCAAGGGGCACCAGTTGCAGGTTAAGGCAGCCATCGACCAGATTGTAAACGCAATCATACAGGTAGCGGCCATCTACGATCTGCAATGGGAGGGCTACAGTATCCGGAGCCTTGCGGAGCGTGGCTGGGAGTGCAAAGTAATCTTTGACGATTCCATCTTGCAGGACAGACAGACCAATATTAACGAGGGCGTGTTGCTGGTCGGCAATGGACTTATGAGCAAAAAGCGGTTTATGGTCGATACGCTTGGCATGACCGAGGACGAGGCAGACCGGGAGATCCGGCAGATTGCGGACGAGGGAGCCGTGAGCGGTAGCATACTGGACAAGCTGGAGATGGGCGGTGCTGAATAGTGGCAAGGCTGGACAAGCTGACAGCGCTCCGGTTATCGGAGCCGGTAGAGGACGCATATCTGGAGTGTATCGACAGACTGATCGCCAATATTGCAAAGCATTTAAGGACGGGCAAGGCATTCCGCACCGCTGACTGGGAGGTTCGCAAGCTTGCGGAGTTGGGACAGCTGACCGCCGAGAATGCGCGGATTATCAACGAGGCTACTAAGCGAGTACCGATGGAGATCCGGCTTGCACTGGAGGAATCGTCAGCCATTGCACTGCGAGACCTGGAAAGCCTGATAGATAAGGCCATCAAAGAGGGCGCAATCGAACAAGCCCCGGTAGATAGCACAGTAGAGCTCGTGGAGAGCATGATGTCACGGGCGATAGAGCAGGCCAACCTTACAAATGCAACGCTTTTGGAATCTTCCCGCGCGGCATACCTCCGGGTGGTGAGCGAGGTGGTGCAGTGGGAGGAGTTTAATGTTGGCATACTAAGCAAGGCTTTTGTCAAAAACGTAGCCAATCAGGCGGCGATTGCTGTGGTGTCTGGTACAGAGACACGGACGCAGGCGCTTAAAAAGGCAATATCCCAGCTTGCGGAGCGTGGCCTGTTTGGGTTTGTGGATATCTCCGGGCGGCACTGGTCTCCGGAGGCGTATATGGGTATGGTGATAAGGACAACATCACACAACACAGCGATTGACTCCGTGCGTGTCAAACAGCAGGACTATAAGAGCGATATCTTCCAGGTGTCCCAGCACCCGGGAGCAAGACCGCTGTGCTATCCGTACCAAGGCAAGTTTTACAGCTGGAGCGGAGCGTCCGGCACATTTACGGACGGTAACGGCGTAAAGCACAGATACAGCGGGATACAGTCTACCAGCTACGGCAAGCCTGCCGGGCTGTTTGGGATTAACTGCGGACACTACCCACTTCCGCAGATCCCAAAAGTCACGATACCCCAGGATAAGCCAGAGCAGGATAAAAAAGAGAATGATAGGCTGTACCGGGAATCCCAGCAACAGAGAGCCTACGAGCGGGATATCCGCAACGCAAAGCGCAAAAGGGAGGCATTTAAAGAGGCCGGTCTTGATGACGCAGCGAAAGAGCAGGAGGCCGTCATAAGAGCCAGACAAGAGCGCATGAGGGAGTTTATCAAGCAGACCGGGCGTACAAGACGATACGACCGGGAACAAATCAAATAAGGAGGGCAATATGGACTGTAAACATGAGTTTGAGGGACGGGCTGACGGAGTGCACTGCATTAAGTGTGGTCTGTTTCTGACCCCGGAAGAGTACCGGGAACACATAGTAAACGGAAAGGAGGAGGAAAAGAGTGAACGAGTATCAGAAGCTGATAGCGTACATGAAGATTCTGGTGCAGAATCTGATGACACTGCACCGGAACCTAAGAAAAGACGCCGCGTGGTTCGCAAATCATAAGCAGCTTGGAAAGTGGTACGAGACCATGAGCGAGCAGGTCGATGACCTTGCAGAGATGGGGATCGCCCTTGGATACCGTGAGCCGAGCATATCAGACGCAGTGCTGACATACTCCAGCACCGTATTGAGTACGGAGCCGCGGGAGCTTACCGAGAGTTTTAGATTGTGCATGGAATATTTTAGAACAACCGCCGGGCTCATGCAGGCGGCGGAAGCAGTTGTACCTGTAAGCGTTCAGAACCGGCTCCAGGATTACGAATACTACTGGAACAAAGAAGCCAACTTTAAGTTGGCCGCGGCCCTTGGTGATGGGTCAGACATTGACGACGATTAAGGAGGTGATCCTTTATCTCCCGGCTATGGGGTTATATAGCAACGCAGTATATTGAGACGCACTCCTCCGGGGGTGCTTTTTTATCGCCCCTGTGACAAGGCGTTAAACTGTGCCGCAAATCGTGGCAGTCCGCAGCCGTACCGTGCGGGCAATTCGCAGCGACGAGCGATATCGGAAGGAGGCCAATATGGCATTTACACGCAAGACATTAACAGGATATGGACTGACGGAGGAGCAGCTGGAGAAAGTCATGACGTTATACTCCACCAGTCTGGCAGACTACATCCCCAAAGCAGATATGCAGGAAAAGATTAACGAGGAGGTTAAAAAAGCCGCCGAGAATCAACCGCCTGTAGATGTGACACAGTCGGACGAGTATAAAAAGCTTCAGAGCGAGCGTGACATGCTCCGCGCCCTTGGCACTGATGACTTCTCCGGCATTAAACCCAAATTCCGCGAAACTGTGTATAACATGCTCAACCGCGAGGATGGCGCGCCGAGCGTTGAGGAGCAGTTAAAAAAGGTAGCGGAGGACTACGAAGAGTACTTTGAGCCGACCACAAGCGAGCCGGGAAAAACCCCGCAGTTTGGCGCGGGCGTATCCGGCACCATGCCGAAAGGTCAGGAAAAGACCACGGTAGATGGTATCTGGTTCGGCAGCAAAAAGTAGGAAAGGAAAGAAGATATGGCATTCGAACAGCAGACACTTAACTACACAACTGAATATAGCAAGGCGATGGCCAACGCTTACCCGCATTGGTCTTACTTTTCTGACCTGTACGGCAGCCCGAACAGTGCGACCTATAAGCCCATTGGCGGTAAGTCTGTAGCTGTCCAGAGCATGACCGTAGGCGGAGCGCGAGCTGTCAACAGAGATAGCATTGACGGCAGCTTTAAGCGCAACTTTAACACGGACGATCAGATCCTCACCATGAGCATGGATCGCGAGTGGGATACACTGGTTGACCCGATGGATATCCAGGAGGACGCAATCGTTACCCTGGCAAACATCACACAGACCTTCAACCAGTTCCAGAAGATCCCGGAGCAGGACGCTTATGCAGCTTCCAAGCTGGCGGCAGCAGCTTCCGCGTTTGGCAGCGTGGACGCTACAACGCTGACCGCGGACAATATCCTGACAACATGGGACTCCTACCTTGCGTACATGGTAGACCAGAGAGTTCCGAGAGACCAGATCCGCGCAAAGATCACCCCGGACGCTTACAAGCTGCTCAAGGAGGCGGCTGGTATCACCAGATTTGTGGAGGCTGACACAGGTATCCGCAACATTGACCGCAATGTTGGCAAACTGGACGGCGTATCTATCATGGAGGTGCCGTCCGATGTGCTTATGACTGCGTATGACTTTACTGTGGGCTGGACACCTGCGGAAAATGCACAGCAGACCAATCTGCTGATGTACAACCCGGCTTCCATCGCTGCCCCGGTGGTATACGATGTATCCATGATGTCCGCACCGACCGCGCAGAGCAAGGGCAAGTGGCTGTACTACGAGCGTTATTACTACGATATATTTGCGCTCAATCAGAGACTTCCGGGTATCTTTGCCAACATCGCGGCTCTTCCGACCATCGGCACGCTGACATTTACCACCAGCGCAGGAGCAGACAGCACCCACACAGTGCTCAATCTTCCGGCGGCTCCGTACGGCATGAAGTACGTAGCTAAGGACGGTACAGGCGCAGAGACTGTGACCTATGGCCAGAAGCTCACAAGCGGCTGGACTGATGTTAAGAACGGTGACGCTATTACCACCGCAACAGGCCACGTTGTCACAGTGGCACTGGTCAACGCTACCAAGGGCAATGCAGCTACCGCAGCAGGCAGCGCGTCCGCAGTAGTAGGCGGCTGATAAGGAGGGAGAGTCATGGCGTACATTGATTATAACGGATATCTTGCAATCTACGGCACTTGCCCGCTGACAGAAGAGGAGTTCCCGGTGTACGCCGAGCTTGCCAGTGACTTAATAGACAGTGTGACACGGTATAAGATTCAGCGGGGCGGCTTGTCCGCCCTGCCTGCTTATACACAGACACTTGTCAAAAAGGCAACTGCGGCTCAAATCCTGTACACCTATCAGTATGGCATGGAATCAACCATGACCGGACAGGCAGGCCAAGGCTTTACGGTCGGCAAGGTACACGTAGACAGCGGCAAGACAGAGCAGACCGCAGCACAGATGATGATAAGCCCGGCGGTATCCGTATATCTGGAGCAGTCAGGGCTCATGGAGAGGAGCGTCGAATGCTTAGACCAATACCGCAGCAGCTACTTAGGAGTGTGGTGACGCTTAAGGTCTGCACAGCTATGGACGAGTGGCAGACTCCCACATGGGAGGAGTACACAGTTAAGAGGGTACACTTGCAGGACACAAACGAGATTCGGAAAACGGTAAACAATACCGAGGTGACGCTGTCATCTATCCTGTTTGTCGATTCCCGGCTGTCCACGCCACAGCTTGACTACCAGGCGTTACTTGCACAGAGTTTGGAGGCCGGGAAGCCCATGCGGGCGGTGATTGAAAACCCTGGCGGAAAGGCATTGAGCGAGTACGAGGTACTGACGGTTGACCTTGTGCCGGATGCTTGCGACGGCTCAAAAATCCATCACATCGAATTGGGGCTGGTTTAATGGCTATAGAGGTTAAGACAGACAGAGCCGCATGGGCGGCAGCACTGGAAAGAGCGAGCAAGGCCGCCACGGAAGCCCTTGCAATCCAGATCAAGAATGACAGCCTGGACTATGTACCTGATGATGGTGAGCATATCCTTCGGGATTCCTGCCAGATCGAGGACACCGAGGACGGGAAGGATCTTGTCTGGCGTGGCGTGTATGCCGGATACCAGTGGTTTGGCGCAAGAGCAGACGGCAGCCACCAGGTCAAGCACTACACTACGCCGGGCACTGGTAGCGCATGGGTCGATAAGGCCAAGGACGCGCACGGGGAAGAGTGGCAAAAAGTTGCACAAAACGCATTTACGGAGGCGCTTACATGAGAGATGGAATCATCGAGTCAGTTCAGCAGATGGTACAAGCAATCACCGGGAAAAGGGTGGTAATCGGGTCAGTGCCTCCGCTTGACGGCTACGCTGTCAGCATGGCGGGCGGTTCACTGATTGCCACATTCCGACCGCTGACAACAAACGAATCATTCCCGGTGCTTTTTAACGGCAAGGGCGATGATTTGCACACTGTAATGGCTGATATGGAGCGGGCACACCACGCACTTACAACGTCCAAAGCCCTCCCGTATTCGGAGGACTGGCAGATTTACGCAATAGAGACAACCGCCGCCCCGAGCGTTATCGGGCGCGAAGAAAACCGGAACTGGGTGCTGGGCTCCAGCCTCCGGGTGAAGTTTTACAACAAGAAAGGAGCAGTATAATGGCAGATAACTTTTTACTTGTAGCGCATGGCATCCAGTGCGAGATTGACACCACGCCGAACGGACAGCAGCGCACATGGGAGCCGTTTGGAGAGGGCATTGAGAACTTTTCCGAAGCGCTTAATGAGGTAGTACAGCAGTACTTTTTCTTTTCCAATAAGGGCTACGCCAGCAACTACGTGACGGGCATGGCTCCGGCCTACACCTGCACAGGCCGCAGAATCATCGGAGACCCCGCACAGGATTACATCTTCGACGCTGCGAGAAAGTACGGTCTGATGGTCGAGCGGAACACCAACTTCCGGATCTCCGTAGGCAATGCAGACGGCACGATTAACCAGATCACGTGCCCGATTACGCTGGCCAACATGACAGACCTGGGCGGAGGCACCACGGACGGCTCCGCGGTATCCTTTGAGGTACGCTTTAACGGCAAGCCGACCCTTACAACCATCACACCGGGGGCGGCCCTTGAGGTTAAGTCCGTAGCTGGCACAGCAACCGGGGACACAGCGCTGTCCGTAGTACCGGAGCAGGCGGCGGCTGGCTGTAAGTATGTATGGGCATACGGCTCTGTAGCACCGACCGCAACAGTCGGCAGCGTACTGACTGGCTGGAATGACTTTACCGCCGGAGATTACACCGTGCCCAACGGCAACATTGTAACCGTGGCGATGGTCAACACGTCCACCAGTGTAGTAGTAGCAACCGGACAGGCTACCGTAGTAGCCAAGCAGTAAAAAAAGGAGGAAATGGAATGTATACAGTACAGCGCAAACAGACCATAAACGACGAGCTGGTTATTAACGATTCAAAAGGCGATGAGGCTCTGCGTCTCCCCGTCAAACTCTATATAGATGACATTCTGGCACAGTACAACCGCCTCCGGGCAATGCTGGGCGAGGCACAGCACAATTTGCAGACCAACCCCACCGATGAGGTGGCACTGACATCATACGGCCTTGTATTGACCGAGTTTTTTAGCCTAATCTTCGGGCGGGCGGGCTGTGATAAGCTGCTGGCTTTTTACGGCGACAATGACCCGGACAAGTGCCGGTGGACGGAAATGCTTATGGACGTAGCCCCGTTTGTGGCTGACGTAATCAATCCCCAGGTTCAGGCAGCAATGAGAGAGCGGGCGGAGAGATTCCGCCGGATGAGCCGATGAGACTGTACGAGCGGGAGAAAGATACGGTTGAGCATTGCGGAAAGACCTACAAGCTTAATCTTGGCTGGCAAAATGTACTTGCGTCACTGGACGCGCTGGACGATCCGGAGCTGTCCGAGAAAATCAAGGTTGAGGTTGCGCTTGCAAACTTAATCATAGGCAAGCACCCAGACGATTCGAAATTGCTGGAAAAAGTGATAAAGACCATTTTCCCAGACACCAAAAAAAACAGCGGTGAGCCTGTCATTGACTTTGAGCAGGATTCTCCGCTGATTTTTTCGGCTTTTTTGCAGGCGTACCGGATAAATTTGCACACTGACGCGCTCACATGGCGGGAGTTTACGGAGCTTTTGCAGGGTGTTCCACGTGGTACACGCCTTGCAGACCGGATCGAGATCCGGCAAAGGGAAATCCCAGAGCCTACCAAGTACAACGCAAAAGAGCGGGCGGCGCTTATCAAGGCAAAGGCCGAGGTGGCGATAAAAAAGACCCCAGGCCAAAAAGAAAAGGCACTCCGGGGCTTGTACTCTATGCTGGAAGCACAGGCAAAAGGCAGGTGATGATATATGCCAGACGTTGGCGAGGTAAGATATAAGGCGGTCGTTGACAACAGCGGCATTGATGAAGAGATAAAAAAGACAGAAGCGAGCCTTGGCAAGCTTGACAATCCAGTCAAAAAAAGCTCCAGCAAATTCGACAAGCTCGGGAAGGTTGGGGAAAAAGCGTTAAAAGGTATAGGAGTGGCATTTGTCGGCCTTACATCGGCGGCTGGTGCTGGCCTTGCCGCTGTTGCAAAAATGGGCATTGAGTACAATGCACAAATGCAGTCATACCAGACAGCATTTACTACCATGCTGGGGGACGCGGAAAAGGCGGAAGCCCTTACCGATAAACTCAAGACGCTTGCAGCGCATACCCCTCTGGCAATGACGGATCTGGCTGACGCGTCAAAGACGCTTCTGGCGTTTGGCTCGTCCGCTGAAAAGCTACCGGATCAGCTGAAAAGGCTGGGCGATGTAGCGCAGGGCAATGCACAGGCTCTTGGTACTATGGCGACGGCGTTCGGACGTGTCCAGTCCAATGGATACGCGTCCCTAGAAGAGATCAACATGATGATTGACCAGGGATTCAACCCGCTCCAGATTATCGCGGACAAGACGGGCGAGAGCATGGCCGAAGTCCGTAAGCGTGTATCTGCGGGAAGCGTATCATTCGAGGAGCTGAACGATGCGCTTGTTACAGCAACCGAATCCGGCGGGCAGTTTTACAACGCTATGGAAAACCAGTCCAAGACGTTCGAGGGCCAGATGTCCACACTCAAGGACAATGTATCCGCGTTGACTGGTACACTGACGGAGGATCTATTTGGTTCTTTGGCGCAGGACGCACTTCCGAAGGTCAATGAGTGGGTTGACCAGCTGACCACAGCGGCGCAGGAGGGCGGCGTAGAGGGGGCTATTGAGACGGCGGGTGTGGTGTTGACCGAAGCCATCACAGAGCTGCTCAATGGTGCGCCTAAGTTTGTGGACACGGCGGTTAAGCTGGTAGAAGCCTTTTTGGGGTCTGTCAAGGACAACGGCCCGGAGATCATGGACGGAGCCCTGAACGTGATTATGACGCTGATTGATGGGTTTATATCCATGCTTCCCGACATCATAGAGACGGCGGCTGTGCTGATAGAAGGACTTGTGGAAGGGATTGGCTCACGACTTCCGCAAATCATAGAGACAGCGATCCGGCTGGTTGTGGCGCTGGTGGATGGGTTACTTAGGGCTGCGCCAAGGTTGGCAGTCGCAGCATTGGAACTTGTCCACGATATCCTCCACTCGTTCGATAATGTGGATTGGGGGCAGGTCGGTAAAGATGTCGTACATGGCATTGGAAACGGCCTCATGGGTGCTGCATCATATCTGTATGACAAGGCCAAAAGCTTGGCGAAAAATGCGTTGAATTCGCTAAAAAAAGCCTTCGATTCTCATTCGCCGTCTAGGAAAGCGAAAAAAATCGGCGTTACGGTCCCGCAGGGCTTGGCGCAGGCTTTTGACGAGGATACACTTGCAGAGGACGCAGCAAGAGACCTTGGAAGCCGGGCAATCGCCGGACTGACCGCAGACGTAAGCTACAATATCCCAGATGTGAGCGAGTACGCAAAAGATTTGACAAGCGGATTCTCCGGAAGTTACAAGGCCGGGGCAGAAATCACGATCCCGCTCTATCTGGACGGTCGGGAAGTGGCAAGAGCAAGCGCATGGTGGACAGGTGAGCAATTAAGCTGGGAGGAGATGTAAGATGTGGATAAACGGCATTGACATAGCCGACTACGGCGGACAGCTCCGCATGGAGTATAAGACAAGCGGATATCAGCTTGACACGGCGGCGTTTAAAGGGCGCAATCGGTCAAGCTTTGTCCTCTTAACCAGTACTGTAGGATTTATGACGCTCACCCTCCCGGTGGTGTTTGAGGGTACGGACCGGGACGATGTGACCCGTAAAAAGAGCCTGTTTGACATGCTGATTTTTGGCAAAAACGAGCTTTTGATGGACGATGGTTTCCAGTACTCTGCATACCTGTCAGCTATTGGTGAGTCCTCATACCCAGCCCCGGAGCTTATCGAGGTAGAGTATACGCTTATTGGTGTACGGCATGGAAACAAGGTGACCGTATTTGGGAACACAGTAGCATGTGACAGTACCCTCCCGGATACGGACTGTATACTGTCTTGTACGGTCGGGACTTCTGGCACCGGGTACAAGGTCGGGAGCGTGACTTTTAAGACCGTGACCGCAGGCCAGCGCCTTGTAGTTGACGGCATTAACAAGCGGATTCTGGTGGACGGGGTTCCGGCGGCAGAAAATGCGGAGTGGATACGGTTCCCAAGCCTTAAGCCTGGGCTTAATAATCTGGAGTGTGCCGACACTCTGACAGTAGAGTTTTATCCGGTATACTTTTAAATAGGAGGGAAATGGAATGCTTAAGCTTATATCAGATGTAAGCGCCGTCCTAAACGTAGATGACTTTTATATCTGCGAAAAATCAAACGGACTGGACGAGCTGATCTTTAACATGTCGATCTATGATGACAACTATCCGCACGTACTGGAGGAGGCTGTGATTGAGTATGAGCAGCCGTATCTGGTCAAGGCGATAGACGCGGGAGCAAGCACAGCAAAAATCAAGTGCCAGCTTAACCTTGACGCCTTAAAGGCAGAGATGAAGCTGGGATACAGCAACAACTCCGCAACCTTGCAGCAGACGGTTGACGGTGTACTCCCGTCTGGGTGGCTGTTTGTGGACAATTCTGGAAGCACCATCAGCCGGACGATTGAGGGCAACTATACACCGTTTGAGGTGATCCAGCAGTGTGTAGATACTTATGGCGTAGTGTTTAGGTTTGACGTGTCGGCAAAGATTGTGAGAGCCTACACCCTTTCGGCATTTAAGCCCCTTGGGGCGTTTGCGAGCCGGGAGCTTAATCTGACGGAGATTAACTTTAAGGGCAAGAGCACCGACTTTTTTACACGGCTTTACGCCTACGGCAAGGACGGCTTAAGCTTTGCCGATATCAATGACGGCAAGCCCTATGTGGAGTACCACGGCTATACCGACAAGGTAATCTGTGCGTACTGGCAGGACGAGCGGTACACAATCAAAGAAAATCTTCTGGCGGCGGCACAGGCGGCGGTAAAGACCGGAGGAAGCCCAGATCGCTCTTATGAGTGTACTGTCTATGACTTAGCGGCTACAAATCCGGAGATGTACTCATGGCAGGACTTTTCCCTCTTTTCTGTGGTGCGGCTGATTGACGACATCAAGGAGATTGCTCTTGACTATCAGGTGGTTGAGTACTGGCGATATCCTAACTACCCGGAAAAGAATGTTGTCACGCTGTCCAGCACAGCGCCCAAAATCCAGACCACGGTAAAAAATATCAAGGCAGAGATCGAGAATCCGAACAGCTCATTCCGGCAAAACATGCAGACACTGATTGACAACATGGCGGCTTCTATCGCCGGGTATGACGGCGGAAATATGCTCATCACCCAAAACGCTGACGGAAAGCCGAACGGTATCAAGATCATGGACACCGAGGACGAGGACACGGCTCAAAAAATCCTGTGGCTTAACCTTAACGGTATCACCTACTCCCACAACGGAGCCAATGGCCCCTATGACACCGTTTGGAGTTTTGAGCAAAACGGATTTGTGGCTGATTGGATCGTCACAGGGACGATGGTGGCTAATATCATCAAAGGCGGAACCTTAACCTTGGGCGGTAGTGAGAACGGGAACGGCGTTTGCAGGGTGTTGGACGCAAACGGAAACGAGGCGGCAAGGATTGACGCCAACGGATTCCACATGGACAGCAGTGTGGAAAAATATAAGTCCCTGGAGTATATCTACCAAGGGAACTCGAAGCTTGTCCTTTCTGGTGAAGCACTTACGGGATACCATAACAATGATAGACGATTTCGGATTCCGTTTGGCGCAGATGGAGCAGCAGCCTTTGACGGCGATGCACAGGTGTTTGGAAAACTCTCCGTATATGGGAGTGCATACTTTGCAGAAGGGTGGAGCGGCACAGTGACTATGGGAACAAGCAGATTGACAGTCCAGAACGGGCTTATAACTGGGGTATCATAGGAGGGCATAAATGCGATTATATTATCCGATAGAGGTCGATCTTTATAAACCGTATCCGCTTCCAATCATGGAGGCACAGCAGAACAATATAGGCCGTGGTGCAGTTGTGACACTAAAAGCCAATGGAGCAATCATTCAGCCAACCAACGAAGGACTGACCTTTTGGGCGAAAAAGCCGGACGGAACGGTGTCGTTCTTGGCGGCAACTCTGACAGGAAACAACATACAGATGGACTTCACAAATCAGATGCTGGCGCTTCCTGGGATGGTGCAAGTGGAGATTCGTTTGACCTCCGGAAGTGGAGACAATGAGACAGACATTAGCACACCTATATTCGCGGTGCGGGTAAATCCATCAAATATCAATGACTCTGGAGTAGAATCTCAAAACGAATTTACGGCGCTTCAAGTGGCAATCGGGGAGGTTCAGTCTGCGCTGTCTGAAGTCGACGAGTTGAAAAAGAACGGATTGAAGGGAGACCCTGGACAAGCGGCAACTGTTGAGGTTGGGACGGTTACGGCATCGGAGCCGGGAGGTGCTCCGAGTGTGACTAATGCCGGGACAGAACAAGCGGCGGTATTAGACTTTGTCCTCCCGAGAGGCGAGCAGGGGCCGAAAGGCAACGATGGCGCAGCGGGGAAAGACGGAAAAGAACAAATTGTATTTGCAGCAATGTCCGCATTCCCTGCAACGGGCAATCCGGCTATGCTGTATGTAGATAACACTGTCAGCCCGGCCATCATTTACACATGGGACGGTAGCTCCTACGTGCAGGCCTCTGCGGATATAGGTACGGTGATGGCTATGCTTGCCACCCCATTTAGCGCGGCAGAGAGCTACTCGGCTGGGAAGTACGTCACATACAACGGGCAGTACTGGAGATTTACGGCTGATAAGACCGCCGGAGCATGGGACGCGAGCAAGGCAGAGGCTACCAATATAGGAGCGGAGCTTAATTCGATAAATACCAAGATAGCGTGGTGGATCGAAAAACTGTATCTGCCAGATCCGGATGTAGCACGGACGTATATCTACTCCGCTGGGATTTTCGCTCCAGGCCAATCGCTGGGCCAGGACACTTATGGAAACAATCATGTAGTTACTATCACCGAAGCCTCTGCTTATCTTAATGTCGCCATAGAAAAAAACACATCCTCAAATATCGGCTGTGTTGGCGGTGTCATGTTCCAGACAGCAGTAGATGTAACTGGATACAATAAGCTCTGTATAGATTACGATATTACCGAGATCCTGTACCCCAACTATCCAACATCTGGTACTAGATGGGGGCTTCTGATGTATGCAGTGGATGATCCTTCCAAGTTATCTTATAGCGGATTCCAGAACGCCACTCCGGTAACGCTTATGAATGGTGTGCAAGGTGTCGGCTATCATTCAGAAGTTGACGTGTCCGCTATATCTGGTCTGCGCTATGCCGCGATCTTGCTGGCTTCATATGGTTCTTACGCCTATAATGTACACATGAATATTAAGAACGTGTGGTTGGAGTAACCACAGGATATACCGCACGGATCCAAATGAGCTTTTTGTAACCCGTAAACATACCCATAGGAGATAAACCAATGGATACAACAATCAGCAGGGCAGAGCACGAAGAATTTGCCAAAAGGATTGAAGAAGAGAACCATCGCCAGAATCGCCGGATTGATATCCTGGAAAAGAACATGCAACAGTTAGCCGCCCTTACGTCATCGGTGGAAAAACTGGCCTACTCCATCGAGGGCATGGTAAAAGAGCAAGAAAGCCAGGGGCACAGGCTGGAAAAGCTGGAAAGTAAGGACGGGGAAAGATGGAGGTCAGTCTCCAGCTATGTGATCACTGTAATCATCGGCCTTGTGCTGGGGTATATCTTCCAGCAGGCCGGAATGTAGAAAGGAGAAAAGAACATGAAGAACTGTGTATTTAAGGAAAGCGTGAACACCCAGAAGTGGATCAAGGCGGCAGCTGTCCGGGCGATTAAGACAGCGGCGCAAACGGCTGTAGGTGTCATTGGAGCGGCGGCAGTCATGGGCGCAGTAGACTGGCAGATGGTAGCGAGTGCGTCTGCTCTGGCGGCTGTGGTGTCTGTCCTGACGAGCGTGGCCGGAATCCCGGAAGTCAGCGAGGAGGCGTAGGCGATGGCGATCATGGTATCTTCTGCCCGCTCTGATGAGCGTGGCAGATACTCCGGCGGTAAGGCCGGAGACCAGAAACAGAAATCAAAGACCAATGACACCCGGGGCGAGGTGAGTATGCAGGCAATGTATACCCACCGGAGAGGGTGGTATATCCTGCGCCCCAAGAAGGTATCACACGCTGACGCAATCGCAGAGCTGGGCATTAAGGCGGCAAACAATCCCAATATTGGATACAGCCAGTCTGACCGTCTGGGCGTGGTTAAGCATGGCATTAACACCAAGGTCAAGACCAATGCAGACTGTAGCTCACTGGTGCGGCAGGCGGTAAAAGAAGCGACAGGAAGAGACCCGGGCAACTTTACGACAGCCAACGAGGCCAAGGTATTGGCTGCCACCGGACTGTTTACAAAGATTGGTTATGTAAACCAGTCAAAGACCCCGGTCTATAATGGTGATATCCTTGTCACCAAGACCAAGGGACACACTGTTATCGTAGTATCTGGCAATCCCCGCCCACGTGCCACAGTCGGCAATCCGTACCCGGTGCCTACCAGAACCATCAAGCTGACAAGACCGATGATGAAAGGTGATGATGTGCGCTGGGTACAGTACCACCTGATTCGCCTGGGATTCCTGCCCGAGAAGAACAGCAAGGGAAAGAGCAGCATTGACGGAACCTATGGCAAGGCTACCAGAGCGGCAGTACTGGCGGCGCAGAAGCACTATGGTATTGAGGTGGATGGCATTGTCGGAGCTGATACAAGGCGGGCAATACAATTCAATTGATTAGAGATCCCCGGAGCAATCCGGGGATTTTTTTTATTTTAAAATAATGCTTGACTATTTGTACAAATAGTGATATACTTAAATCATCAACAGAGAGGAGGCGGAACGTGAGAAAGAAAATCACGGTTTGCAAGGCTGGCGGGACAGCCAGCAAGAATGCCTTAATATACAGGCTGACCGTCCCGGCGGAGATGATAAAAGCCCTTGGGGTCACACCAGAGGACAGGAGCATAGAGCTGGATATGGTGGGCGATACGCTCACCATCAGAAAAGCTAAGGAGGAAAAGTAAAATGGCAGTAGCAAAAACATGGAGAGTATGGGGAGCAAACGGACACAGACAGAGGGAGAGCTTCGAGCCGTCTTATAAATACAACTGGACGGAGGGCGAGGATATCCGGGAGATCGAGGTTGAGAACTCCGACAAGACCGGGACAAATGAATATAGTATCATTCAGATCACCCGCAACACCGCCGAAGAGTGTGAGGCGGAGCTGGAAGGTCAGCTTTCCGATGGCATTTTTGAGAGCGTAAACTATGGGAAGGTTGAAGAGCTGGTTGACGGCTCTTGGATTGAATGGTAGTATAGTTGTAGAGGGGAGGTGTTTGAGAGCCTTGTAAGTAAAAACCCGTCTGGTTAATTCCGAACGGGTTTTTTATGATAAAAGAGGGGGCAAAAAAAGGGGCAAATAATCAGACATATATAGACACTTTTGTACATTGCAACTTCAAAAAGCCTTGATTTTATGCACCTTTTAACACTATTGCACATTTAAAAAAGTCCCATCACCCGCTTATTTTTATGCCAAAAAATGCCGTAAATAAGCCACTTTCCGGGCTATGTCATGATTTTATGGGGCAAAAAAGGGGCAAGAATGAAAAAATTGAACCGCCCGGGGCAAACCGGACGGCTCTTTTTATAACAAAGATGTATTTGATATCCTCTTCCGGTCCCGCTCCTCCAGCCTTTTTGTGACGTGCATATACACTTCTTTTGTGACTTTGCTGCCGGAATGCCCCAGCCGTCTGGATATGGCCTCCAGTGGTACGCCTGCTTCTGCCAGTAATGACACATGAGTGTGTCGGAGTATGTGCGGGGTGATCTCTCGGCCTATCACTTTTTTGCTGACCTCCCGCATATACTTTGCGTAGTCATAGTAGTGCATATATCCGCCATCGAGATCCGGGAAAAAGAGCGTTGAGGACTTCCGCAGCCCTGCCGTGTCAAAAAAATCGTCAATCTTTTTGCACACGTTCGCAAGTTCCGGCTGGATAAATACGTCACGGGTGGAGGTAAAGGTCTTTGTGCTTGTCAGTACCTGATTGTTATAGTCATAGTTTTTTGTGACGTGGATCGTCTGCTCCGACCGGCTTACATCTTTCTGCTCCAGTCCGCACACCTCACCATAGCGCAGGCCTGACAGCACCAGAAACTCCGTCAGCAGTTCCCACCGCTCCAGCGTCATCTCTTTGAGCAGTGCGGAAAGCTCCTCCCGCTCCAGGTATTTGTTTACCAGCTTTTCCCGGCGTGTATCGTTCGGGAGCTTTTTGAGCTTGTCCAGATAGCGTATATCAGCCACCAGGTCATTCTCATAGCCCCAGCGCAGCATTGCCTTAAACCTTGTGATATACTCGTTATATGAGCCGTTCTCAAGGTCGAGCGTGTCCATCTTTTGTTTGATGTATCCGGCTGACAGGGAGGACACCAGTATATCAGACCCAAGACGCTTGATAGTAGTGTTGAGATTGTAGTAGTTCCGCCTGTAGGTGGACAGTTTAAAGGCCTTTTTCTGGTATGCCAGATACAGCTCTTTCAGCTTCCCGAGCGTCAGCCCTTTTTCTTCCGGCTCTGTGTTTATGGCTTCCAGTTTGCCCCGTATTTTTTTGTTAAGCGCTTCTAGAGCCACTTTCCGGGTGCTTGCCGTGTTCTTCTCCATCACCACCGACACGCGCCCGTATTTGCCCGTCAGAGGGTTTGTATAGCGTTCTACAAATTTAACTTTTCCGCTTTCTAATTCCTCAGCCCACATTTTTTTATTCCTCCTTGCATTTTTTAGCATGGAGTGATAAGATATATATGTATTTTTCGTATCACCCCATACAGTGGTACTCTGAAAAGACCTCTTGCCCCAGCAGGAGGTTCTTTTTTGTTAAAACAAGCATATCTTATAAATGTAATGCAGTCAATACCATACATTTATAAACACAGATTTACATTTAAAATATACTTTTTCCTGATTTTAAATCTTCAATATATTCCATGCTTTCTGGCAAAAATTCATCATTATAGGATTCTATATCTATAAAAAAATTGTCGATTTTTCTTTTTCTTGCAGCCGGAGTTTTAAGCTTTTCCGCAGATTCATAAACTTTGTAAAACGCTCTTTTTATAAAAAGTTCTTCTGTAGCATATCTATTGTGCAAAATCATGGCATACTGTTCTGATGGCAACGGGTGCTTGAAAGGCACAAACTTTTCGTATTTATTGACTATCTGGCAGTGGTAAAGAAGCATATTCCAACGTTTAAAAAAAATATATGGGCTTGTTGTGGTGTTTACCAACCGGACACAATCGTCAATTATTCGATTGTGCTGCTCTAAAGTCTTCAAAGACATTTCCATTAAACTTTCTCTGCTTAGGTGAATCTCGTTTGTTATACAGCCGGTGAGTAAGTTTTGCCAAGCGATCACATCTTCCGGCGGCATGTGATATCTTTCCATAATTTGTTTTTCGTAGCTTTTGAAAAACATAAGAACACCTCCTTGTTTTTTACCGCATGGAGTGATAAGATATATGCATTTTTCGTATCACCCATGCAGTGGTACTCTAAAAAAAGCCTCCTGCCCTAGCAGGAGGTTCTTTTTATTTGCTATAACCGCTCAAAAATCATAGTAGCCTGTATCCTGTCACCGCCCATCATACCCTTACTGCCCGATGATGTAGTTGATATGGTGTGCAGCCGGTATCCCTTTGCTGCCTGCTCATTGATGATATGTTCCAGCTCCGTAAGGTTTTTTGAGCCTACACCAATCAGCTTTTCTTTCAAGATCACCTGTAAAACTACATATTGTTGCATAAAAATCCCCCCTCGTTAAAATTTAAAAAGCATTCTGGCCAGTTTGTTCCTCCGGCCTTGCTTCGTGGTCGGGATTCCCGTTGCCTTTGCGATCTTCCGCTTTGCCCCTGTGATTCCCAGAGCCTTTTTCCAGCTAAATGAAAGCCCCAGTATACTTTTTCTGCGTCTTGCCATGTTTACCCATCCTTTGTTTAGTTTTCGTTTTATTTTCCTACGGCGTAACTGTCCACTCCATCACAGGCTGATTTCCTGCCGTCCATCACGGCCTTTTTCAGTGTATCCAGATCCGGCATCACTTCATCGGTGTTCACAAGCTCCCCTCTGGCTTTTTCCATACAGAAGTTGTCATACACAGTTTGAGCTACAGTCACCCTCGCCCTCATAGAACAATGATTGTCAGCAACAATCATGTTGAGCTGCTCCCGCCACGATGACCCGGTCTTTCCAAAAATGCAGAAGTATGTCCGCCGGATATCCTCTTCGGTGAAATGTGCATTCACGTACCGTTGTAACATATCCCTCATCTTTACCACATCATCATCGGAGCTTTTCGCTATAAATCCCGGATGTCGATACTCCATGATGTACCGCCCCATGTCTTGACCACAGGCGGCAAACCACTTTTCTAATGTCCGATATCCCGGCTCACCTATCCCGGATTCCCAGTTCTGGATAGTAGCCACAGACCGCCCAAGAGCCTGCGCCATGAATTTACGGGACTTTCCCGCAGCGGTTCGGGACTTTTCGAGCATTAAGCCAAAATCCCTCGCTCTGTCTACCTCTTTCCTTTGCATATAGTTCCATTTCCCCTCCTGGCTGAAAAAATAATTGGTAGATTTTCCAAAGAAAATAGCTAAAATATTTTATTTCTTTTTGAAATCAGATTAACCAACTACTTTTCCGTAAGTTGTTTTATAATACAAGCATATCTTATTACAATTTTAAACAGATTGCAACACAAATAAACAAATTGACAAGTGCGAACATACGTTCTATAATTTAAGCCAAGGAACGGCAAAGGGGGATCTGTATGGGTGATAAGGAAAAGATGGAGCAGTACAAAAAGGAAATCATGGAACTGGTGGAGAAAGTCCCAGATGAAAAAATGTTGCTATTTTTACTAAGGTTTATTGCAAGGAGCTTAAAAAACCGGGGAATTTAATCCCCGGTTTTGCTTTTGGAATAGAGAGCTTCGACATACCCGAATACCAGTTGTTGATCTTCAGGCGGCAAAGACATCATCTTATTAACACAATCAACAAACTTTTGGTTCATTGATATATCCGCCATCAATTCAGCATTATCAGGTTCTTGTTCTTCCCATCCCATTAAGTAAGCAGGCGTTACGCCCAAAGCGTTGGCGTAATCACGTACTTTTTTATTAGACAGCTCCCTTGATTTTTCAACCTTGTTTACAGACGAACGGGATTTATACCCAAGCTTTCTTGCAAGTTCGTCTTGTGTCAGTCCGGCCTGCTCCCTGCACTGTCTAATACGCTCCCCTATATTCATGGAGTTTTCCTCCTTTCTGCTTACACTGGAAGTATACCATGTGTTGAAAAATTTTTCAACATTTTTCGAAAAAATAGTTGACAAAAATGTCAACAAGGTTTATATTATGATTGTAGACAAAAACGTCAACAAAAACGTCAACAAAAACAGAAAGGAGATGATTAAATGGTTGATACTCAGCTACTTGAAGAGAAGATAAAAGAATCGGGCAAAAAGTACGGATATCTGGCTGAAAAGCTGGGCATTTCAAGGCAGTATTTTAGAATGAAATGCAAAAACAAAGCCGACTTTACAAATAAAGAAACCGATATTCTTTGCAAAGAGCTTGGTATTACATCTCTTACAGAAAAAGAAAAAATTTTCTTCAAAAAGTAGACAAAAACGGCAACAACGGCAACAACGAAGAGGAGGAATAAACATGGCGCTTTACTGTAACAAGTCCGAAGCCGCAAGGTTTTTCGGAATGTGCCGTCAGACCATGTACAAGGTCATTGACGGCATACAGGGCGAGATAAAGGCCGGGCGGTACAGCCAGTACGCCATAGCCGGGAATCTGGTAAACAAGGCCGTAGTGCTTGACTACCTCCGATACAGGGAGTGGCTGGAGAACAAGAACACCCGGGAGCTTGTCCCACCCTATGACGAAACCGCAGCTATACGGGAGGTCGGTGAGATGGGGGGTGTGGGTAAATGACGGACGAGGCTATGCACCTGCTCCGTCATGCAATCGTAGCTCGTGCGTGTCTTGACTATGACACGGCGATCCGGTACATGGCAAGACCTCCGGAGCGACAGACAGGAGCCGGAATCATCAAGCATGAGGCAATGATTGCCGAGTGCGAAAGGTTTTTCCGTGGGAACTGGTTCCGCTGCCTGTGCGAGCTGGACGGGGCGACCGTCATGCAGGCGGTCATGGAAAACGGGTATTGCAATAACAGCTTTGCTGCAAGCTCACACGTCAACCGGATTGTTCAAGGAAGTAAGCGGCGGGAGCAACGCAGAAAGGAGATGGAAGAGTATGAGAAGAAACAGGCGGGAGATTAGAGCCCTGCTCCGGGAGCTTCCCGGAATGCTTGCAATCTGTGCGGGATTGTACGCTTGGGCGCTCATCTTGTGGATGGTAGCACCATGAGGAGGGGCAAGATGGCAGCAGTGTTGATTCTGGCCGGGCTGATTGCCTTGTCGGTACTGGTCGACAGAAAAGTGGAAGCCGCGGAGCGCAGGGCAGACCTGGAAGCGTATATCGAACGGGTATGCGAGCCATACAACATCTGCCCGGAGTTGGTAGAAGCCATGATTGAGCGAGAGAGCCGATGGAACCCGAAAGCCCAGAACGGGGACTGCATGGGACTTATGCAGATATCCGAGCGGTGGCACCGGGAACGCATGGAGCGCCTTGGCGTTACAGACCTGTTAGAGCCTTACGATAATATCCTTGTTGGGGTTGACTACATGGCAGAGCTGTTTGAGAGATACGAGGATCCGGGCATGGTGCTGATGGTCTACAACGGCGACAGCCGGGCGAAAGACTTACAGGCAACCGGGAAGTTGTCCGAGTACGCAGACTGGATTCTGACACGCTCCGCAGAACTGGAGCGAGAGCATGGCAAGTAAAAATAAGCCCCAGCGAATGAGGGTTCGCTTTCGGGGCTTGCCAAAAAAGACACTTATATTATAGCAAAAAACAGGAGGACATACAATGGGAAATGAAGTGGTAGTTATTCCGCTGGACGAATACAGAGCGCTCTGCTCAATGGAAGGGCGTGTAAACGCACTGCGGGATCTGGCAAAAAGAAACCGGTATATCAGCACCGAGGACGCGTTGAGTATGCTTGGCTTTGAGGAGGAGGATCATGCTGGAGAATCGAATGGTAATTGATTCCGAGTGGAATGAGAGCGAGTACGGCGTACCGCTGCCGAGAAAGCGGGACAGATGGGAAGAGGAGGAAAGTGAGGAGTATGAGCGAGAACAAGAGCATGACGATATATGAAGCTGTCAGAACGGTTCCTGATAACGCCCAGCGAGAAATTAAGGCCGGACGCTTAAAAGGAAAGACCGATATTAACCCTATGTGGAGGATTAAGGTACTGACAGAACTGTTCGGTCCGTGCGGCGTTGGCTGGTACTACGAAACAACCCGGAAATGGATTGAAGAATCTGAAAAGGAAGCTGCTGCTTTCGTCGATATCAAGCTCTATATCAAGGTTGATGGCGAATGGTCAATGCCTATCGAAGGAACCGGCGGAAGTATGTTCAGATCGTTGGAAAGCAAGGGAATCTACACTTCCGACGAATGCTATAAGATGGCGACCACGGACGCAATATCAGTTGCGTGTAAACAACTTGGTATTGGAGCTGACGTATACTGGGGTGCTGATTCTACAAAATACACATCACAGGCGGAACCACCGCTTTCACAGGATGGAGACAAGCCCGCATCGCAGGCAATGATTAAGACCATCGAGAGCATCTGCAAAAAACACGGAACCACGCCTGAGGATATCTGTAAGGGCTTTGGAGTGAGCTGGAAAGGAATCACGAACACCACAGCCGGGCAGATGCTGGCGTATCTGAAGCAGACATATAAGGACGAGTGACATGAGATACACGGGATTTCTCAAAGACCTATTCCTCGACTGGAAAAGCCGGAGAACACGGGTGACGCTGGAGATTGACGCAAAGCCGGAGGACTTGGAAAAGCTGAAGGACAAAAAGCTGACGGTTGAGATTAAGCCGTACAGGAAAAATCGGACACTGGACGCGAATAAGTACTATTGGATATTGCTATCAAAGCTTGCCGAAGTACTCAACCTGTCGAGACCCGAACTCCACAACATCATGCTCCGGCGGTATGGACAACTTGAGATTGTCGATGACTGCCCGATATACAACATCTTCCCAGATACAGACAAGGCAGAAAAAGCTGTCAACAATGCCGAGACTTATCACGTGAAACCTACATCACAGGTTAAGGAAGGACGAGACGGGAAGATGTATCGCACGTATCTGATGTTGAGAGGGTCACACACCTACGATACGAAAGAAATGAGCGTGTTAATCAATGGATTAGTTGAGGAATGCAAGGAGCAGGGTATTGAAACCCTGACACCTGATGAATTAAGGAGGATGATGGAAGATGCAGAAAAGCATAATCCAAGCTGACCGTAAAGTGTGCTTCCTGTGCGGAAGGAATGGCAACTGGGATCCGTTGGAATGCCATCATGTTTTTTTCGGAAAATCCAACAAACCGCACTCTGACGAGGACGGTCTTGTGGTCTGGTTATGCGGCGAACGGTGCCACCGGACCGGTAAATGGTCAGCCCACCAATGCGACGATACGAACAGATACCTTAAGCGAGAAGCCCAGAACGTCTGGGAGTTGGAAAAGAGAAAGAAAGGCATGACACCGGAGGGAGCCCGGAAAGCATTCCGGGACAGATACGGCAAGAGCGAGTTATAAAAGCCTATGCGTCCAGACATACTTGGACTGCAATAATATATCACACAATGTAAGCCAAGATTTTACCTCCTTCCATGATTGGAAGGCCCGCCCTTCGGGGCGGGAGAAAGGAGGAACATGAACAGCAGGGAGAAAGGGAAAAAGGGCGAGCGTGAACTTGCCGGAATCCTGAAGGCTCACGGATACAAAGCCCGCCGGGGTCAGCAGTACTGTGGGACAAGCGGAGAGGCTGATGTGGTCGGTATCCCTGGCGTACACATAGAGTGCAAGAGAGCAGAAGCGCTAAACATCTACACAGCAATGGCGCAGGCCGTCCGGGACGCGAGACCTGGGGAAATCCCCACAGTGTTCCACCGCAAAAACCGGGAGGACTGGCTTGTAACTATGAGATTGGAGGACTACCTGGAAGAGAGGAGGGCGAAAGATGAAGCAGCAGGACATAGAAGCCCGGTTATTATTCCGAAAAATTGGGATAGGCCGGGAGCGGGCGATAAAGAGACCCGAGAACCGGAGCCTTGACCGTAAGCTCCGCAGGCTGATAGCCGAGGCCAACGCACAGGGCTGTCTTATCATCAATGTGGGCAGCGGGATCTATATCCCAAGGCTTGACGTGCCGGAAGAGGACAGCGAGCTGCGGGAGTACATCGCAAAAGAGACTAGCAGAGGCGTAGAGACACTGAAAAAGGCGCGGGCTATGAATAAGGCATACCAGCGATTAAAGGCCGTATATCAAGGCCAGATGAGCATGGAGGACTACGTGGACGAGTGGAGGCGGGGGCAACATGAGGGATAGCTTTGTGCTGTATACCGAGTATATGGCTCAAATAGAGCTCCTAAACATGGAGCAACGGGGCGAACTGCTTACCGCAATCATGAATCATGCGCTTGGCAGAGCGTCGCCGGAGTTGGACGCCGTCACATCAATGGCCTTTAGCTTTATCAGTTCCAGAATGGACAGAGACGGCGAAAAGTACGAAAAGACAGTGGAGGCACGAAAAGAAGCCGGTAAGATGGGCGGCAGGCCTAAAGCAAATGGTTTTTCGGAAAAGCAAACGAAAGCAAAAAAAGCAAATGGTTTTTCGGAAAAGCAAACGAAAGCAAAAAAA
>ERZ1034913.488-NODE-488-length-32208-cov-10.730912_pt1 | contig 32208 bp, 41 predicted proteins | sample MGYA00520697_ERZ1034913 | MGnify/ENA primary metagenome ERZ1034913 (study PRJEB33766, sample SAMN09781786) | gut metagenome | biome: gut microbiome | host: Homo sapiens | place: Madagascar | study: EMG produced TPA metagenomics assembly of the PRJNA485056 data...
TGGTCTTGCCCTGATTGTTGTTGCCGCCCACGAGGGTGAGCCCGGTGGGCGACGGGGTGAGCGCAACGGCCTTGATGCGCTTGACGTTCTCGGCTTCCAGCGCCGTGATCTTTACAGACATTGTGATACCTCCCCTTGGATCTGTCCTAGTGTGTGAATGAGCTGGTTGGCAGCGGCCTCCCGCTGCTCCGGCGGCAGCTTGCGCAGCGACGGCTTGGCAATCTGCCAGGTGTTCAGCATGGAGCGGCCCGCCATGAGGACGCTGTCGTAGGCGTCCCGGGCGTCCTGCTCTGCGTCTCCGGTGACGGCGTCCAGCTTTGCCTGCAGCTCGGCGGTCATCTCGGCGGCCATTTCTTTTGCCTGCCGCCGGGTCTCCTCTTTGTCCACCACGGCGGTGATGGGCTGACTTTTCAGCGCGTCGTTCTCGGCCTTGAGCTTGTCACCCCGGAGCTTGGCGGCCTCGGCCACCTGCCGGGAGCCTGCCAGCTGGTTCTCCGCGTCCTTGGCGCGGGCTTCGGCCCTGTCGCGCTCAGCTTCGGCTTTCTGGCGCTGGAGGTTGGCCGCAATGCGGCTCTCGTCTGCATCGTGGTAGCTCTGCTGGAGCTTGGCGTTCTGCTCTTTCAGGCCGCTGATGTCGGCAAGAGCGGATTCATAGCGGCTTTCTGCTTCTTCCCGCCTTTCCGCGTCCTTAGAGGTCTGGGCTTCGGCGCTTTTCACCAGCTCCTTGAAATAGGCATTTTCCTTGCGGGCGTTCTGAGCGGACTTCTCGGCAGCGTTGGCACGGTCTTTCTCGGCTTTGAGTTGGGCCAGTAGCTCCTGTACCCGTTGGCTGTCTCCAGCGGCTGCGGTGAGCTGTTCAGCGCAGCCGGACCGGGCAATGAGGTTCAGGTCCTTCCGGGTCAGGTTGGGCAGCTGTTTTAATTCCGCAACAGTTGCGGAATTAAAAGCGTCACCGTTTTTGACCATCGTTCTGGCACTGCCCTCGCTCAGCCCCTTGCTCTCGTACCACTTGGTCCAGGTGCCGCCGCCGTAGCGGCCAGCCTTGGCCGTCAGGGCATGGATCCGGGCCAGGTAGATGCAGGACACCAGATACTCGTCCTGGGCGGTGCCGTAGTGCAGGTCAAACTGCTGGTCGGCATCGGCGGCAGCTCCTGCCAGGTCCCCCAGAGGGGAAAAGTCAAAGCTGGGGGCGGCGGGGATATTGCCGACCGGCTCGGTAACATCCGCAGAGTGAGCGGGATGTAAATGCTTTTCGCCCTCGGTCTGGTAGCTGTTGCACTCCTGCACGGGATGGCCGCAGCTGTGGCAGTTTCCGAAGCATTCTTCTTTGCACCCGCCACAGGTGCAGGTAGAGCAGATGCAGGGAGCAGGAACACCCGAGGAAGAATCCTCTTCCACTGGGTCGATGGGGGCATTTTTGCAGGGCTTGGCATCCCTGAGGGCCGTCAGCATCGACTGCGGAAGCTCGTAGTCGTCCATGGGGATGAACTCATCGCCGGTCAGAAACGCTTCCGGGGTCAGATGCTTTTCAGCTGCCTTGGCCTTGTCGAACTTCTGGGCCAGAAGATGGCTTTCCTTCCAAACCTGTGCGGATCCGTCCCAGCGCCAGAAGCGCCCACGGGTATAGGCGTAGTAAACATCGTTGCTGTTCTGGCTGATGATCATACCCGCACCTCCGTTTCCTTCAGGCGGTCGAGCATCTCGGCGAGCAGGGCACCGGACAGCGGCTTGATGTCGCCGCCACGCCAGCCATAGCAGAAGATGGTGCCGCACAGGGGCTGGCCGCGCACCACACGGTTGACCGGCTGGCCCGCCGTGCGGAAGAACAGCACCGCCGGGGTGCGCGGGAAGATGTAATGCTCCACCGTGCCGCCAAGCCGGGCCTCCATAGCGGAGAGGGTGTCCGGCAGATTTGCCGGTTCCGGGGCGCGGCCCGGTTCGATCAGAATACCTTTCATGCTTGTAAAAACCTCCAAAGTGTGTTATTCTTCGGGGTGATGGGGAGTAGAGAATCCATCACCCTTGGGCTCGTCCGTGCTGCGAACACGGGCGGGCCTTTTTGGTTTGCGTGGCAGGCTGTCCACCTCGCTGCGCGGGATGAGCTCCCGCTGGCAAATGTACTTGACGTGCTGCCTGCCGTCCTTGAGCCAGTGGCAGACGGAAGCGGCAAAACTGTTGGCGCTGGCGTAGCCCAGCCGCCGGGCACACATGGCAGCCGTGCCGCTGGCCAGCAGGTCGCCGGTCTTGGCGTCCCACACGGTGTACCAAAAGGCATTGTTGACGAGGTCAGGCATGGGGCTTACCCCACCTTCCGCTTGCCCTTGACGGTGTTGCGGGGCTCCTTGTGGACTTTCTTGCTGGCCCGCTCCTCGGCGTCCTGCACGGCAAAGCTGATGCGCATCAGGGCAAGGCTGGTCAGAATCAGCACCATGGCGGTGACGAACTCGCCGTCGGTGATCGTGCCGCCCAGCTGGGCCCCGCCCTCGATGCCCATGGCGTACAGCAGGCCCACGCCAAGAGCGGCGGCGGCCAGCACCTGCAAAACGGTGGATTTAATCTTCATGTTCATGCTCCTTTCTCAACCTTCGGGAAGAAATACTCTCCGATCTGCTCCTGCGGGATGTGAAGCTCCCTGCAAATGGCGGTGATCTCGTAATGGCGCCACTCATTGTTCTTTTGCTCCGGCTTCGGGTTCAGGCGGGTGGACAGGGTGCTTTCACCCATGCCGACCAGCTTGGCGAACTCCCGGTGCTCAAACCCTTCGTCCTCGATGAGGCGGGCCAGCTTCAGGTAAGGGCTTCTTGGCTTTCTCATGGCTTTCGTCCTCCTTCTTTTTGCGGATGTGTGCCAGCCTCTCCGGCTGGCGTTTGTCCCAGCGCTGTTCTGCCCAGCGCTTGTTGCGGCCGTTCACTGGGCGGCCTCCTTCTTGTCCGGCAAGGCGGTCTCCAGCGCCGTTGCCATGATCTCGTCAAAGCCGGGCAGGCCAAAGGCGATGATCTGCAGTTGGTCGATGCGGCTGTCAAGGTTGGCCTGTGCCTGCTTGACCAAGCTTTCTGCCTGGCGCAGGTTGTCGCACATCTTGCCGTAATCGGTCTTGGCCTGCAGGAACCGGGCCTTGTAGTTGTCCCTGTGGTGGATGAAGTCGTCGCGCAGTCCGATGACCTCGGCAAGCTCAGCCTTGGCGCTGCTCACGTTCTGGATGGCGGTGTTCAGCCGGGTGTTGGTGGCTTCCAGCTGTTCGATATGCTGCTTGGCCTTCACGCTCTCATAGGCACCGTGCTCCCGGATGGCGGGCAGCACCTCGCTGGTCACCCACCGCTTGAAGGCCTTTGCCTTGGGCATCTTGCTGCTCAAAATCAGGCTGTACAGGCCGGACTCGTTGATGAGGGCGGTCTTGGATGAGGGGGACACATTCCCATTTTGGGAATCTGCCCCCTGCGGCAGCATCTCAAGCCGCTTGTCCTCCTCATCGACGTGGGCGATGATGGCCTTGCCGGGATTCTTGTACCCCAGTGCCACAGCAACGTCCTTGCCCACCAGCCAAGGCGTGCCGTCAATCTCGACGGTGCGCACCTGCCCGAACTCCGGGTTCTCAAAGATTTGTAAGTCGTTCATGTGGATTTGTACCTCCTTGTATTCACTTCACTTTCGCTGTAAAATAAAAAGACGGAAAGGAGGTGAATGGAAAAATGATTTTTGAAAATTTTTTAAGAATGCATGGTCTGAATATGCAAATTGAGCGAGATGGTGAAATTATTGCAACCGTTTCAGGTTTGCCAAACCGAGAAACGGCAACGAACCGTCAGTACGTTGGATTTCGCCCAAAAACCGATATTAAAATAGACGATGTTATTATCACTCCGGCCAATGAACGGCTTTATGTAACGGAAACGCAGGCATCGTTCTTCCAAAAGCAGCAGGAAGAAATAAAAGCGTTCTATATGACCGGAGTCGAGAAAAAGCGAAAAGAAACCGAACAGCGTCAGAGTAATATTTATAATATCGGTACAGCTTACGGTTCTGTAATTGGAACAGCCAATACAGCGACCATCAACTACCAGACGAATTTTCAGGAACTGCGGGAAAGGGCAGAAGCTGAAGATGCACCGGACAAAGAGCAAGTCCAGAAGTTAGTTGATCTTGTTGAGATGATCGTAAATGACCAGATTCCTCCGCAGAAGGGATTGTTGTCCAAGTTTTCCGAAACGATGGAACGTCACTCGTGGATTACAAGTGCTGTTGCATCTGCGCTTGTATCGTGGTTGACACAACTTCCGCACTGATCTCGATGGTCAAGTTTAACAATGCTTTTCCATTGCTGGACTGAACCAACGAATAATCCTTCACATTCTGGATAACCGTTCCGTCTATCTGGCAGCTAAAACGATTGTCCAAGTGCGACAGCTGAATCTCTTGCGCCCCGCGCTTCTCTTCCTTAGGAGCGTGGGGCCTTTTGCTGTTGCTCATCTTCTTCACCTCCTTTAAAAATGTAACTTGTTAAGTTACTTAATGGCCGAAAAATACAGCCTGCGGATTGTCGATGCTCAAAAGCTCCACAATCTTTGAGGCCTCATCCGTGCCAAAAACACGTTTTTTGAGCTTGCGGGTTAAGGTTTGCTCTGAAATTCCGAGTTCCTGAGCCAACATTTTTTGGGTGAAGCCAGCCTTGACCATGTACGACTTGAGTAAATTGACGTTTACCACACTTTCACCTCCAAACTGCCTCTTTGTAACTTGTGAGGTCACAAGTATAATAACACCATATCTGTGACCTGTCAAGTTATTTTTGATAATTGAATTAAAAATATTGTAAACTGTCGGTTTATCTGCTATACTATAGACATTAAAGGAGGTGCTCATGGTGACTGTAGGTGATCGCATTCGACAGGTACGTCAAGAGCAAGATGTAACCCAGCAGGAGCTTGCCGATTACATCGGTGTATCGAAGCAGGCAGTATATAAGTATGAAAATAATATTGTAACCAATATACCGACAGACAAAGTTGACGCCATTGCCAAACGGCTGAAAGTGTCTCCCGCCTACCTGATGGGCTGGGAAGAGAAGCCCCAGCCCGCCCCTCGTCCCATCCCGAAGGGGTTTGAGCCGATGCCCAAGATGAAGAAGATCCCGCTGGTGGGTTCGATCGCCTGCGGCACGCCCATCCTGGCCCAGCAGAACATTGACGGCCATGTGGACGCGCCGGAGGATATCCGGTGCGATTTTGCGTTGCGCTGCAAGGGCGACAGTATGATCGGGGCCGGCATCCACGATGGCGACGCGGTGTATATCCACATTCAGCCGGAGGTGGAGAACGGCGAGATCGCCGCCGTGCGGATAGGCGAGGAAGCCACCCTCAAACGGGTGTATCTACACACGGATTATATTGAACTGCGCCCTGAGAACTCAGTCTACGAAAGCATCATCCGCCGCCGGGAAGAAATGAACGACGTGCACATTGAGGGCAAAGCCGTGGGGTATACGCACTGGTTCTGATGTAATAAATACCTGCAGGCTTCTGTCTGCGGTAAAAAATGTGAGGAGGTGACCGTACCCCGAAAATATAATGGTGCTCGAGTTGGAGTTTATATCAGAAAGGACGGAAAAAACATGAAAAAGAAAATCGTCTCATTGTTCGCGGTGCTGGCACTTTGCCTTGCTTTTGCAGTTCCGGCGTTTGCGGCGAACTACAGCAAATGGACCGCCACAGAATTTTCAGGTCAGACAGACTTCGGGTATTTCTACACCTATGAAGGAGAAGACCGCTCGAGCTATCCTTATCAAGCAGTAAATTACAAATGTTTCTCGGTTGTGTCCGCAGATGGACAGCGTTTTTATGCAGCAATCAAGGACTCTCAGTATGAGTATGCAAAGGCTGCACTCGATCACCAGCAGATTACTCTGAAGGGATTGTATCAGCAAACAGCAGGCGATGGCTCTCCTATTTTCTTATCCAGTGAAGTTGTCACGACAAATGAAAAAGGAGAAAAAGTGAGCACACCGTTTGGTAATGTTGTGTGGGCGGCTATTGACCACGGCAAAACGAGTGCGGAAACCTTCAAAAAGTTCTATGAAGTGTATTCTGATTGCATGATTACCGTTGCTGATGACGATTCCTATCTTATGATTGACACAAATCCGTTCAACTACAAGGACGGAGACTCGAGCTTGATCGAGACAGGCCTCGACCATATCGAGACGATTAACAAGGCACTGGGCTTGCCTGACTGGCTCTATGAAGAAATGCTGAAAACTCGAGCTTTGGACGGGCGTCAAAAAGAATCCTTTGACAATGTAACTGTGACTTGGTCTTATCATCCGGACCAGGGCATGGAAGCCATCTACCGCACAAACAACTAAATAAAAAGAAGTCCCTCCACCGGTGTTACCAGCACCAGTGGAGGGATCCCGAACCGCTTGCCGGATGGCGTCACGATCCTACAGAATTGCGACTCTGCACAAACTATGATACCACCTCCGGGCAGGCTTGTCAAAGTGTATCTGTGGAGGTGCATTTTATGGGAAAACGAACCAACACGGCAGCCTGGCTGCCGAATCAGCAGCGCTGGCAGATCAACGTCCAAAAGAATGGTGTGCGCAGATCCTTTACCAGCTCAAAGCCCGGCCGCACCGGCCAGCGTGAAGCCAATGCAAAGGCGGACGCATGGCTGGATGACGGCATCAGCAATACTCGGATGCTGGTAGAAGCAGCCTATCCGCAGTGGATCGGCGAGCTGAAACTGACCACCAGCCGCTCCAACTGGGAACCGATCCAGAGCCGGTGGAACGTCTGGGTGCGTCCAGTCATTGGCCGGAGGCGTGTGGGAGACCTGACGGAACAACAGCTGCAAGCCATCATCAACAAAGGATTTGCAGGAGGACTGAGCAAAAAATACCTTTCCAACATGTGCACGGATTTGACCATGTTCTGCAAATGGCTGCGCCTGAGCAAAATGTCCACTCTGCGGCCGGAAGAACTGCATGTGCCAAAGGGTGCACGCTCCAATGAAAAAGAAATATTGCAGCCGGAGGATCTGCGTACACTTTTTGAGGTGGACACTACGATCCTAGACGGCAAACTGATCGAGGATCCTTATGTCAATGCGTACAGGTTTAGCGTTGTGACTGGCCTTCGTCCGGGCGAGCTGATCGGACTGAGCTGGAAGGACGTTAAGGGTGGCCGGGTGAAGATCCGGCGAGCTATAAACACCCGTGGCGAGGAAACCCGCGGCAAGAACGACAACGCTGTGCGCGCCTTTGCACTCACCGATAGTGCGGCCGCTATTCTGCAGGCACAGAAAAAGCTGACAGGCGGGCAGGAGAGCGTGTTTGGCATCTCCTGTGAGGACACCTATAGAAAATATTGGCGGCGCTACTGCGAGGCCAACGGCCTACACTATGTTCCGCCGTATAATCTCCGGCACACGTTCGTATCACTGGCAAAAACGCTGCCAGAGGGACAAGTCAAGCCCTTGGTTGGCCACTCCCGCCAGATGGACACGTTCGGGATCTACGCGCATCTTATTCATGGCGAGGATGTGCAGACTGCCGCAGACCTGGACAACGTTCTCAGCAGGGTTCTTGATCCGGAAAGTCTTGAGAAATAACACATTTTGTAACACGTTTCTATTTCTCGCACCGTGTTTGCGGTTTCCTTCCCGGAGAAGAGGATTTCGGAATTTGACGGAAATACGTTGAATACGCATGCCGGGTTTTCGCCGGAAAAGTTCTGGACCGGGTTCGACCCCCGTCGGCGGCATGAAGAAAAGCACGTTGATTCGATAAAAATCAACGTGCTTTTTGCTTTAATAACCCGTTTGGCAACCCACTTTAAAATAAAATGGTGATTATTATGAATATTTCCGAGGAAAAACGCACACAAATCTGTGCAGCACTTGCCAAAGCACAGCAAGATATCAAGCGCATACAGGCTGCCGGTGCTATGGATAACTCTCCGGAAGTGGAGCGTATTTGCCGTGCGCTGCAGGACGTGGTGCAGGAACTCCGCATTCTGATCGACCAATAAATGCAAAAACAGCCCCGTGGAACCGCCGGAAAAGCGGAACCACGGGGCTGTTGTCATGCTATGCGGCCTTGCGGCCTGCCGCCGGAGCGGCTAAGTAGTGCGGCTGGCTTACTTGCCGATCTGGCTCTTCAGCCGGTCATAGGTCTTGTCGGCCTCCAGCGCGGCGGTGGTGAAGCTGTTGTTCTTCCACCACGCAATCAGCGCGGCCACGGTGGTGATGCCAGCGGTGACCAGCTGCTCCACGGTGGCGCTCTCGATGGGCAGCACGGGCTTGCCGCAGGACGACAGAATCTGGTTGGTCAGTGCCAGCAGCAGGCAGGCGGTGCGGGCGATGGTACCGGCGGAGATGGTGGGTGCGTTGTAGATCTTTGCGTTCATAGTCAGTTCCTTTCTCTTTCGTGTTCGTTAGCTTCTAAATCTGCGATGCGGTGGTTAGCCACCTTCATCTGCTCTTCTAAAATCGGCACGCGGCGGGCGAAGTTGTTGTGCTCCCGCACCTCACGGGTCAGCTCCTCCAGCTTCGTGTCGGTGACGGCCTGGCTGCGGCTGTTGGCGATCAGCACTCCGATCAGGGTCACGGCACCGGCAAGGATAGCTGAGATGATGCTCTCCATTGGTCTCACCCCCTTCTTAACCTGTCCAGCGGCTTTTGGCGGGGCGGGTGTCCACATGCACCCAGCCTTTGGTGCGGCCGGCCTTGACCGGGTAGCGGCCAACGCCGCCCCAGCCGGGCAGCAGGCTTTCGGCGTAGGCGGCCACGTCCTCGACAGACACGCCCGCCACCTGGATGTCCGCCGCCCGGCCCAGCAGGTGCTGGCTGCTCTTGGCCCCACCTACGGCGGTGTTGTGGGCCGCCGTGCGGTACCCGCTGGTGATGGTTACCGCCTTGCCGAAGTGCTCCCGGATGGCCTGCAGCAGTACCACAAGGGTCTGGTCGATCATGATAGCGTCGCTGCCGTCCCGGCACCGGAACTCCCGTACGCGGAAGGCCGGAGACAGCTGTTTAGCGCCGTCTTTGGCCAAGGAATACTCTTTGATCGCCATTTTGTCACGTCCTTTCTGTTTCGTCAGGTTCTTCTGTTTCTTCGTCCTGCTCGGATACTGCGGAGATGCCGTTTGCGGCCAGCAGCGTGTCAATATCGTCAAGGTATTTGGCGATTTTTCCAAGTGTCACGTTAAGGTTTTCACCGCTCACGATCTTTGACCGCGCGGACGGCTTCGTAAAGGTTACTTTACATACGTTCGCATAGCCGGAAAACGACTGTGCCGCTACTTCCGCCGGGAAGGTTGCATTTCCGGCGTAGTCGTACTTGTACAGATGACCAAACCTTGCAATGTTCGAGTTTACCCTCCAGGTCGTGATGCCGATAAACAGGAGGTTTAACAGGGCAAGATTTCCTTTGCTTCCGCCCGAAGTCGGAGGCTGTCCGGCCTGGAACGTCAGCCGGATGGAGTTGGTCTGATATACCTGCGACTGTGCTCCCCCGAATGATTTTTCTAAAGGAATCTCATTCCAGCCGGTCCATCCGTCGATGTTGTTGGTCGATATCACGGCAAAGTCATCTGGTGCCCCGATCCGGCTTTGTTCGATTGTGACGGTACACTTGTAGGAGCCGTTCGTCGACACATTGAGCAGGATGCACTTTAGCATTGTATACACATTGCAGTCATTTGCGGTGACCGTCACACGGAGCCTGTCGTTTACCGTTGCATAGCGGTCACGGTTATCCACTTTTCCGATGGTCAGATTCGTGCCCAGTGATTCGGAGAGCAGCTGTATCTTGTTTTGGTCACTGGCTCCATAGTCTACCCATGTAGCACCGCCGTCGGTGCTGTACTCGACTTTCACGCCTGCGGGATCGCACAGTTCAAACTTGTTGCTGCCGATGGCTCCGATCAGAGCTGCCGAGACCGGGGACACTCCGCCTGCAACGGCTCTGCCCCCCCAACCGACGTCTGTAGCGTACACGTTGCCGGGCGACGAGCCGGGAACACCCTGTGGCCCAACTGGGCCCTGTGCTCCGGTGTCTCCCTTTTCACCGCGCTCACCTTGTGGCCCCTGCTCACCCTGTGGGCCGCGCTCGCCGGGGTCGCCCTTCGGCCCTTGTGGTCCTGCCGGGCCTTGTGGGCCAGTCTCGCCGGTGTCACCCTTCTCGCCCTTGGGCCCCTGCGGGCCGGTCTCTCCGGGGTCGCCTTTGGGGCCCTGCGGGCCCTGCTCACCGCGAGAGCCAGTCTCGCCCTGCGGGCCAGTGGCACCGGTAGCACCGGTGGGGCCTTGAGAGCCTTGTTCACCCTGCGGGCCGACCGGGCCGGTGGGGCCAGTGTCGCCCTTGTCACCTTTCTCGCCTTTGAAGTCACCGCTTGCGATGCCGTCCTTCAGCTCCTTCAAGCTGCCAGCAGCCTGCTGGGCACTCTGACCAGCATTGGCAGCGCTTGTGGCAGCAGCACCGGCAGACGCACCAGCTTGCTGTGCTGCCGTCTGTGCATCGGTCTTGGCCTGCTCTGCGGCGGTGGCATCGGTGTGCACGGCATCCACCAGCTGCTGCCATGCAGGGGTTCCGGGTTCGGGCATGTCGCCGTCCTCTGTGCCGGAGTTGGCGCTGACACGATACCACAGGTCAGCGCTGGTCACGGTCTTGGTGCCGTCGCTGCCCTCAAAGGTGATGCAGCCGGTGCCGGGCTGTGCGGTGACGCTGGCGGGCACGGCCACATAGCCGTCCGTCACCAGCGAGGATGCCGAGTTTTTGCCGTCCGGTACATGCCAGCAGCACCGGATGGTCAGGCCCTGCCACTCGCCGGATGCGGTGATGCGCAGGCGGTAGACGCCCTTGTTTTTGGTGTAGCCCAGCTGGAGGGCGCTGCTGTAGCCGGGAATTTGCACCGTGCCGTCGGGACATAGGGTCACGGAATAGTCGATCATGGCAGTCACTCCTTTTCCGCCAGCAGGGCTTCCACGGTGCTGCGCAGACGGGCGGGCACCTCGTCCAGCGTCTTGATACCCTTGCGGATCAGGGCTGCATAAATTTTCGCCATCAATTTTCCTCCTTTTCTTCGTACAGCTCGCACAGGGCCACCTGAAGATCGGTGACACTGCTCTCCACGGCGGTCACCTGCGTCAGCAGGTCCGCGAGGGTGGGGTAGTGGTAGCCGGTGAATTCAAAGTTTTGGTTAATGATCTTTTTGCTGCACTTGAATTGTAGAGTACCGTTCGCTTGGAAAGTTATGGTTGCGGTAGTTGTCCATGTAGAACCGCTGCCAAAGGATCCGTTTACCGCGCTCCCACGGGCAAGGTCGTTGGTGTAGATCGTGCTGTTGCCCACAGTGATGTGCAGATAGTCCACACCATCCGGGATCTGATAGCTGTATTGACCGATCTGGTTTGGCGTTTCGCCGGTATAGTTCCACACCAGCCGCGCCTCCGACTTGACCGCCACACTGGCCGCGATGGTGTCATACAGCGTCTTGCCGCTCAGGGTGCCGTCCGCAGCGATGTCCAGATAATCGCCCACCTTCACGCCGCCCAGCGTGCTGACCGTGGCTGCGGGCAGGCTATACGGCGTGCCGAATTTCGCGTCCGCCTCTGCCTTGGTATAAAAGCTCCCGCTCTCCACCGCCGCGATGGCGGCATCCAGTGCGTCGAGTTTGGTGTGCAGCTCAGTGGACAGCTGGGTCATCATGGCCAGCGCCTGCGCCTGCAGCTGCGCCGTGGGGATGCCGGTCACGCCGTCCCGCATGACGCCGCACACGGCCTCGTCCGCGCGGGTGTCGGTGATGTCGGCGGCAGTGATCACCGAGGAGCCTGCGGGGACAGAGATCGTGCACAGGCCCAGCTCGTACTGGTTGTGGTTCTGCAGGATGGCGGGCGGCTGAGCGGCCACGGCAGGCGTGCCGGTCTTGAGTCGGATGGCGGTGAGGTTGGACGACGTATCAAACTGCAGCACCACACGATCCACCCGGTTGAGGGTGTTGTCGGCGTCGGGCACGGTCAGCACCGTGTCCTCCCGGCTGCAAACGGACACGCCTTTGAAGTCGTCGTAGTTGATCCAGGCAAGGCCGGGGGCAATTGTGATCTGCCGGGTGCCGGTGATGCTGACGGCGAAATTGCTGTCCTTTGCGTAGACGCCGGACGTGCGGGTGCACAGGTAGGTGGCTACATCTTCGGCACTGTAGGTCACGCCGTCCAGCGGATAGGTAATGATGCTCATGTGTTTTTCCTCCTGAGGATGGGGGTGCCGATCTCGGTACTGACCGTATTTTCACCCTTCTGAGACTGCAGGGTCACCGACGTGATGCGGGCCGCTGCCTGGATGTCGGTGCCGGGCAGGCTGGCCGCCACCACCTTGCCCACCGTCACGGGGCCGGTGGGGGTGAACTCAAAATTCTCCAGCCGGGTGTGCTTGGCCAGCTCCTGCTCGCCCAGCGTGCGCAGGGCGGCAAGGTAATCCGCCTGGGACTGGCCGTCCTCCTTTTTCTTGCTGGAGGCATCCAGCAGCAGTTCCCGCCGGGCTGCCCCGGCGTTGTCGGTGGCCCCCACGGTCACCGTGCCGTCGGCCCCCATTACGGTGCAGATGTTTTTGTAGTCCGTGATGCTCTCGGTATAGGTCAGGTCAGTCAAGTTGCCGTACTGGGGTGCATAGATGGCGTTGGGGTCCAGCTTGGGCCGGTACAGCTCAAACAGCAGCTTGCTCCGCTGCTGGTCGAACCGCACCCGGAAGCCGATCTCCAGCTCCTGGCACACCTGCTCTGCAATGCTCAGCAGGCTGCCGGGCTTGACCTCGCCGGTGTAGGTGTCGGTCAGGCCGGCAGTGTCGCCCAGCTCCAGGCAGGGCCATGCGGCGGCCCCGGACACCAGACCCCGCAGCGTGTCCTCCACGGCAAAGCCGCTCAGGGTGTTTGTGCTGATCCGCTCGTCAAGGATGCAGGCGGCGTCCTTGGTATAGATGACCAGCTTGTGGTCGGCTTTCTGGGCCGACACGATGCGCATGAGCCGGTCGCTGCCGATGAGCCAGAGATACCGGTCCGGGCGGCAAAGGGCCTGCAGGGCGGTGGTGTCGTGGAGCTCCAGCTGTGCCCCCTGCGCATTGCTGTAGACGTTGTAGCGCTCCGGCCACACCAGAGACAGCCAGCTCTCGATGCGGCCCAGCAGCTCCAGCCGGGCGTTATAGACGCAGAGGCTCTTGTACCCGGATGCCGTCAGGGCGGATGTGATCTCAGCCATTGGAACCCTCCGTGATGATCGTGGTAAATGCGGCATGCATGGTCAGCGACAGAAACAGCCAGCCGTCGCCGGAATCCGCCGTGCGCTGCCATGCCTGCGCCCCGTGGTATACCGTCCAGAGGGTGCTGCTGCCGTCCAGCACCGAAAGGACGTCGTAGCCTTTGCCGTCGATGACCCGCTCTACCCGGAGCTCGCCGTTTTCCCGGTAGACCTGCAGCTCGTCACCGTCCTGCAGGGTCGTGATGAAGCGCAGATATTCGCCGGTCTCCGGGTTGATGACGCCGGGGTTGACCACCTCGCCCCGGGCGGTCAGCGAGAGCTTCCAGCTCCGGGTGTCCAGACCGCTGTTGAGGATGCGGATGTAGCTGGCCTGTTCCCGGATGCCGTACTGATGCGAGGTGTAGCACACCGGCAGCCGGAACACGGGCGTTACCTTGATGGTGGCTGCCGTGGTCTCGGCCACACTGTGCCAGAAGGGGTTCGGACAGTAGAGCTGGAAACTGAAGGTTGGCCACAGCTTGGCCGCTGAAATGGCCGGGCAGCGCTGCACCTCGGCGTCACACCAGCAGTTGCCGGCCACGGTGAGGCGGCCGGTGACGCCGGGAGCAAAAATGTCCCGCAGCTGGCGCTTGCAGTAGTCGGTATTGCGCAGGATGCGCCCGGTGATGGTGCGGGTGACGCCGGAAATACTCCGGCTGTCCACGGTGGCACCCACCTGCTGGTAGCCCTGGCTGGTCTCCAGATCCACGGGCAGGTCGCCCACCGGGTCGCAGCTCCACAGCACGCCGGCAGCATAGCCAAAAGCGAAGCTCTGGCCGGTGCCAGTGGTAAAAACAGCATCAAACACCCTGCAGCACCGCCCTTCTCTGCTCATACTGCGCTTCACGCATCAGGTCGGCAGCCGTCTGCGCTTTGCTGTAAATGTACTGATTCACCTCGATGTTGGGCCGCTGGGTGCGCTGGGGCAGGCTGCGGGGCTGCTCGTAGTCCCATAGGGTGCCGGAGGCCCTCACAGTGCTGCCCGCCGTGCTGCCGGAGCTGGTGTGCTTGCGCTTGAACGCCACGCCCAGCCCCACGGTGATGGCGGCAATGGCGGCCACCAGAGCCGCGCCGGCGGCGATCATGGCAATGCCCTGAGGCGTGCCGATGCCGGTGGGCAGCAGTGCTGCGCCGATGGCCTGCAGCATGCCCACAAAGGCAGAGCCAATGGTGGAGATGAGGGCGCCCAGGGCGCTGTAAATGGCCGGGAATGCCGACAGCAGTCCGCCGGACAGCGCCGTGCTGATGCTGGTGGCTGCAGCGCCAAGCGGAGCCTTGAGGGAGGCAAAGGTGCTGGTGAGGATCTGGGCCAGACTGCCGGCCTGATCCACGATGCTGCCAAAGCCGCTGGTGACACCCTGGGCGATCTGCCCGCCGAGGTTCCACGCCCCCTGCGAGACGCCCTGCACGCCCTTGAGCAATACGCCGTTGATTTGCTGGATGAGGCTGGTGCCCAGCTTGTCGATCCATTGCTTGGCTTCCGGGGCAAGGCCGGTGTAGAGGGTAGACAGCACCCATTCGCCGACGGACTGCCAGTCCTGTTTTTTGATGGCCGCCACCAGCGTGTCGAAGGTGCCCAGGATGCCCTTGTCGGCCTCTTCCTGCCAGCCTTTCAGCAGGCCGGAGAAGGTGTTGGCGCTGGCTTCCTTGATGGTCTCGGCGGTGGTCCTAGCCCCGTCTGCGGCAATGGTCTCCACCTGCTCTTTGGTCACCAGCATTCCGTTGACGATGTCGGTGCAGGTCTTGGTGATGATCTGCTTTTGCTGGGTCGTTTCATCGGTCAGCGTCTCGGTGACGGTCTGAGTGGAGGTCCTGACACCGTCCACGACGGAATCAAAGGTCGAGGTGACCGTGTCCCGGACGGTGGCAGCGATCTCTTCATAGGTCTTCTGGGTCTGGGCCGTGGTCTTGCCGTGGTCGGTGACATACTTGGTGACAGTCTTGTAGTTTTTCACCACGCCGTTCACCATCTCCTTGCCGGATTCGGTCACGGTGCGGGTCAGCCGGTCATACTCCTCGCTGCCCTTGCGCAGGTGCTCGGTGAGCTCGGTGGTCTGGATGGTCACCTTGCCCAGGGCGTTGGTGGTGTCGGTGTGGCCTGCGTCCTGCAGGGACCACAGCAGGGTCTCGGCGGCCTGTGCGGCGGCCTTGGTCTTTTTGGCCGCCTTGGTGGCGGCGTCCCCGGACTTGGTATAGGCCGGGACGACCACCTCCGCCATGGACTGGGCGCTGTCGGCCACGTCGGCGTTGGCGTCCGCCCAGACGGAGGACCAGTCGTTCCCGCTGGCGGTTTTAGCAATGGTGGCACCGGCGGTGGCTGCGATGGCTCCTGCACCAACCGCACCGCCTTTGCCGGTGAGGCCGTTGATAAAGCTCTGGATAAGGTTCTTGCCCCACTGCACCGCCTGCGAGGGCAGGCTCTTGATCCAGGCAAGCGCACTGGAAAAGCCGCCCTTGAAGGCGTTCAGCAGGCTGGAGCCCATGCTCTTCACGCCATTGGCCACACCGGTGAGGATGGTCTTGCCGATGTTCAGCCAGTTAATGGCCGAGATCACCGACAGGACAGCCTGCAGAATCTTCTTCCAGTTGGCCAGCAGATCCGGCACCGCCTTGACGATGCCCGCGACCAGCTGCACGATGATGGCCACGCCCTCGCCGAGGATCTTGGGCATGTTGTCGTTGATGATGCCGCAGATGTTGATGATGATGTCGGGCACATAGGCGATCAGGTCCGGCAGGCCTGCGATCAGGCCGTTCAGCAGCTGGGTGATGAGGTTCAGGCCGGCGTCCACGAACTGGCCGGCGTTGGCCCGCAATTCCTCGGTGAACTGCAGCAGCTGCGGCAGGGCATTGGACAGAAAATCCGGGATGCCCTGGGTGAAGCCCTCCGCCAGCGAGGTGACCAGCTGGGTGCCGGATTGCAAAATCTCGGGCACCAGTGTATACACCAGCTCCGGGATGCCCGCCAGCACGTTGCCGATCATGGGCAGCAGGTTGCCCACAAGGAAGGTCTGGGCCGTTTCCACCAGCCCCTGCAGGGGGGCGGTGAGATCGGCACCGGTGGACCAGTCGGCCAGCACGTTCTCGGCGGCAGCTTTCATGGCCGCAAAGCTGCCGGTCAGGGTGGTGGATGCCTCCTTGGCCGTGGTGCCGGTGATGTCCATCTCCTTCTGGATGACGTGGATGGCGCTGTACATGTCGGCTAGGTTGCCCAGGTCGTAGTGCACGCCAGAGATCTTCTCGGCGTCCTTCAGCAGGCGCTGCATCTCTGCCTGCGTGCCGCCGTAGCCCAGCTTTAAGTTATCGAGCCATTTGTTACCCCCGGTTTCCCGGTATTAAAAAAGCCACATGCATTTCTGCACATGGCTTTCAGGGATTAGACTATATCTTCAACTTTTTCAAAAATCCAGCCTTTTTTATCATGGGCGTTTGGATTGCTGCGTTTAACGGATGAATGTTTCAGATAGCGGTGATTATATAGAATCTCGCTATCACTGCACCCAAAGTACTCCGCAGCAGCCTGCCTTGATTTAAAAAGGATAGTAGTTCCATCGAGATGCGTTGCCCGGACAGCACGTTTCTTGTTTTCAATTCGGGAATGGTACCCATAAGAAAGCGCGTTTTCCGATGGAGTGACCCATCGTAAATTCTCAACGTGATTGTTCGAGCGGTTCCCATCAATATGATCTACCCAACACTGTTCTCCGTTTTCCGGTTCATCCAGAAATGCTTCTGCAACCAGCCGATGAACGTGCTTTGAAATCGTAATACGGCAATATCCACCGTTTTTACCCAGCACCATAATTTGGCCTGTACTGTCTTTGCGGACACGGCCCTCATTGCTGACCGAATATCCGGGTAAGTCTTTGATGGGTTTCCAAATCTCCATGGCTCTCTCCTGAAAAAGTTGGTGTGCACTTCCAACGCCGTACCAATAGACGCTGTACTCGGTGACGAACCGATAGTCGTTAAACATTTCTATTGCTGATATTATCACAATTTCACCTGTTTTACAAGTGAAATTGGCAATAGATTTTGCACAGGATTGTCATGCCGTGAAAGCCGCACGGTTTAGAGTTTCCCTGTTAGCAAGACTGTTTCAAGCGGTCATTTCCTACCACTATTTCAATCTCACACCTCTGGTAGAGTTCACACACGCATACTGCACAATCACTTATGCAGCAGACATTCGATTTATCGTGTAATTCTGCTTGGCAAACCCCTGATAGGCGTTCTGGATGTCCTGCATGGAGGTGCCCATCTTGTTGGAGTTGTCGGCCATGTCCACCATAGCCATGTTGGCCAGATCGGCAGCCGCCTGGGTGTCCTGGCTGACGCTGGACAGCAGGCTGGCCGCAAAGCTGGTGGTCTGCTCCATGTAGTCGTTGGCCGAAAGCCCCACGGTCTTGTAGGCCTGGGCAGCGTTGTCCATGACCGTCTGCTGGGACTTCATCAGGATCTCGTATTTGTCCCGAACGTCCTCCACAGACTTGCCCACCGACTGGGCGTATTCCTCAATGGTCCTGCCGCCGGCACCGAACAGCGTTTCCACACCGCCCAGGCTTTGCTGCAGCGCGCCGCCCAGGTTGATGGATTCCGAGATGATCTTGCCGATGCCGGCAGCCGCGATCACCTTTTTCAGGGTGCCCACCAGCTGGGCACCGAGGGACTGTCCGGCGGCGTCACCGGCTGCCGCAGGCTCCCCGCCCAGGGCTTCGGTGATCTTGCCCTGGATGCCCTCTGCCGAGGGCACGATCTGCACATACGCTTTTGCCAGCTCAATGCCGTCCGGCATGGTCATCCACCTCCTTTCAGGGCCGCAAGGGCGGCCTCAAACTCTTCCGGGCTGTCGTAGCTCTGCACGTCGGTATCGCTGTCCGCGGACAGGCCGTGCAGGTCTGCCAGCACAGAGGGCACCGTCCGGGTGTCGTTGCTCAGGCCCCACAGGATCTGCGTCAGGCGGTCGGCGGTGTAGGCTTGCAGCTCGATGTGCAGCGGCACGGTCTTGCCGCTGGCCTTCATCATGCTGCGGCTGTCCTCCGGCAGGCCGGCAGCAAGGGTAGCCGCCAGACGAAGCGGCAGGCTGCGCCAGTCCAGCACATGGTAATATTGCGCGAAATCGCAGATGAGCGCATCCTCGTCCGATGCGATCAGTTCGGCGAGGATGCAGAGTTTTTTCCGGCAGAAAAGCTGGTCAGCAGTTCATTCAGAGCCTGCGCCACCGCCTGGGGCGGCACACGGCCCTTATCGTTGCGCAGATGGTCATAGAGCTTCTTGCGGCCCTCGGTGCCCAGCAGGCGCTCGGTCAGGTGGCTCATGCTGAACACGTTGCCGTCCTGCATGCCGGAAATGGCGTCGAACAGTTCCTGGTCCTCCAGAGCGTCGTCCTCCAGCTCGATGGAAAAGCCGGATTCAGTCTTTGCAGTGATCATGCCTGCACCTCCTTAGCCTTGGCGGCTGCCTGGCTCACGGCCTTGGCCGCGTCTTTGGCAGCCTGGGTGGCGGCAGTGCCGCCCAGAATGTACTCGTAGTGGGTGTTGCCCTGGGCATCCGGCACGGCGGTCAGGGTGGTGTTGTAACCCACGGCGCTCTTGGCGTAGGTGATATCGCCCACGGCGGTGACGGCGGCATCCGGGATGACGATGCGCTTGACCGCCTTGTTCTTCATCACCATCTCAATGACCCAGCTGCAGTCGGCCTGCTCCTCGCTGTTGGCCTTGACCGTAATGCCGCTCTCCAGCGTGCCGGTGACGTTGCTGTCACCATACACGGACTTGAGCACCTCCACGTTCAGGGCCTCCAGCAGGGTGTACTGGAAGGTGTCAGGCTTCTCGGTCTGCTGGGTCAGCACGGTGTCGCCGCCCCAGGCGCTGGTGTTCTCGCTGGAGGGGCTGTTGCTGTTGACCACGCCGTCCTCGGAAGCGTAGCCCAGGCACTTAAAAGCCTTGTCCAGTTCGGTCTTGGCGTCGGTGGGCAGCGGGGTGCCCAGCGGGGCACGCCAGATGGCACCGCCCACTTTGGGCTTGGCGGCGGTTACTTTGGTTGCGTCTGCCATGTGTAGTTCTCCTTTCAAAGCTCAGTAATGTGTAACGGAAAAAACGGCCTGATAGCGAGGCCGTTTGCGTGTGGTGTCCGGGAAATTGTAGTCGGTGACCGGTCTGCAGGAGATGATCTCCGGCAGGGTGTCGGCAGCCTGCATGGCCTGGACCACACGGTGGCTCAGCCGGGCGGCCTCATAGTCGGAAACGCCGTAGGACTGCACCGCCAGCGTGGCGGTGTAGATTCCCTCGGCATAGTCCGAACCGGTCTTTTCCAGAACACAAAAATTGCCGGAGGGACTCTCCGGCATGGACATGAAGCAGGAAAAGCCGTTTTCCCGCAGGTAGTTCAGGATGATTTCTTCGATCATTTCAGGGCCTTCAAGATGGAATTGGTGTCGGCGTTCTCCTTGCGGGCGGCGTAGCTTTCCGCCCGCACTTCGGCCACGACACGGGTGGGTGCAGTGTAGTACACCGCTTCGTACCCGTCGCCCAGGCGGCTCTGGGCCGCAAAGGCAAGGCTGTTCAGGCCGTCGGCCAGCTCCTTACTTTTCAGCAGCTTTCCGACGCCCTTCTTGTTCAGCTTGATCTTGACGTTACTCAATGCGCTCCACCTGCACCTTCTTGTTCCAGTCCAGCGGCACAAGCGCCTCAATGTACTGGGTCACACCGCCATATACCCGCCACTTCTGTCCAAAGAACCCCACGGTGCAGCCCTCCCAGCGGTGTGTGTCTCCCTTGGGGATGCACAGCTCGTAGGCCAGGCGGCGGCCCGTGCTCTGCAGCTCGGTGACCACGGCGGCATTGTCCACCGGCGTGATGAGCACATTTTCCACCGTGACCGGTGTTTCGGTGTAAACCGGGGCGTGAAAAGCATCCTCGCCGGTCTGGGTGCGCTCATAGAGGATGACGGGGATGCCCTTAATCAGAGCCATAGGGTTCGATCACTCCCATCCGCTGGCGGCGCAGGCCCAGCCGGGCCAGCTCCGATTTTTTGATGAACAGGCCGCCGCCGGGCACCAGAAAGGACCCGGACGCCGAGTAGCCGCCGGCTGCCTGGGTGAGCTGGGTCATAGGCTCTTGGTTCGTGCTGGTCATCAGGGTGCGGGCGGCCACGTCCACAGCCACGCTCTTGGCCACCATGGCCAGCGCGGGGTCAGCGGTTACCAGAGCGGGCAGGTCTTTGCCCACCTTGCGGGCCTCTACGTCCAGGCTGGCCGAAATGATGTCCAGCAAGGGGGATGCCCTTGCCTGCTCGGCAGCGGTCATGGGACGCCACAGAGCGGTCATGTCCTCCACGGTGGCGTAGCTCATTCAGCAGCCTCCGGTTTCTCCTTGGCGGCAGCCTTGGGTTTGGCCGCCTTTTCTGCCTTGACGGGCTCCCAGTCCCCGCCGGAAACGCGGCAGGGCGTCTCGATCACAGCGCCGGTGCGCTTGTTGCGGTACAGCATGGCGTGTCCTCCTTAGGCGTTGGCCTTGATGTGAGCGAATGCGGACGGATCCAGGATGCCCCAGCCGATGTAGGCCTCGCCGCGCAGGTACACCTGGTTGTGGCCCTTCAGGTCGCCCAGATCCGCGTCGTTGTCGGGGTTGCCGTACTGGATCACCTCAATGGGCATCTCCTTGGCGTAGCCCCACTTGAAGCAGTTGGTGAAGTCGCCCACCAGCGCACGGTCCAGGCTGGAACCGGCGGACAGGTTGGAGGTGGATTCCACCCGCAGGCCGTTCACCTCGCCGGGGTTTGCGCCCCAGGCCAGCTGCGGGTACAGCTTGGCACCGTCGGTGGTGGTCTGGGCCGCCAGAGCGCTCTTGAAGCTGGGGGCCAGCACCATGCCGGTAACGTCCCGCTCCGCGCCCTGCACCAGGGCGATGGCGGCCTCCACGTTGGTGTCGGGCTTGTCGGAGGCGGCAATGGTCACGGCCTGGGTGACCTTGCTGTCAAAGTGGTTGGTGCCGATGACGCCGGACGCAGAGCCGGTGCGGGGGTTGATGCCGTGGAAGGCCATGAGGTCCAGACCTTTGGCCACCTTCTTGGCAAAGCCGTCCGCAAAGGCGCTCAGAACGTCCATCCTGGCGTCCTCAGAAGCGTACAGGAACTCGTCGGACACGCGTGCACCATACTCGATCTTGATGGGCACGATGGTGATGGGCTCCACGGTCATGCCGCCCTTGCCCTTGGCACCGTTTTCTGCCACGATGTCCACTTCCTTGTCCAGCGTGAAGGTGAATTCCTTCTGGCCGTTGAAGGCAATGGGGGTTGCGCCGCAGAGCTTGGCCAGCGCGGACGCGCCGGTGGTTTTCTGGATAAAGCCGGGGATCAGCTCCTCCGGGAACAGGGAGCCTTTGCTCAGAATATCTGCCATGATGTGTTCTCCTTTACTCGTTGTTCATCAGCTGGTTTGCGAAACTGCGCCAGGCGGCCTTTTTGCCGCCGCCGCTGGGGTCGGGGTCGCCGCGCAGGGGTGCGGGCGGGGTCTTGGGCTTGATCAGCTGCAGCAGGTTCTGGGCGTCCTTGCGGATGTCCTCCTCCTTGGAGCCGGTCAGGCGGCCCGCCAGGTCGAACGGCAGGCCCACCTCATGGGCAACGCGGGTCTTGAGCGCGTCCGTCTCGTAGGTCTGGCAGCGGGTGTTCAGCTCCGCCACCTGCCCCACGAGGGCCTCGTTCTGGGCCTTGAGGTCGTTGTAGTCGGCGTAAGGGGCCAGCCTGTCAGCGACAGCGGCCTCAAACGCCTCCTGCGTGGTGATGGGTTCAAATGCTTCTGCCATGGAATACCCTCCTTTATGGCAACAAAAAAACAGGCCCGGGTGGCCTGTTAATAGCGGATGCGCTGCCGACGCTTGCCCTTGCCCTCGGCGCACTGCCAGTGGGCCAGGATCACGCTGTCCAGCATCTCGATGTGGCCGCCCTCGGTCAGAGAGCGGTAACCGAAGCCGCCGTTGGAGCCGATGGCCCGCTTTTCGCAGTTGGAAGCAGCCTGCGCAAGGCCGGGCTGGCCGGCATGGCACAGGGCTTGCGCAAAAAGGGCCTGCTCGAAGGCGGCGTTGGCGGTGATGACCTGCTTGACCGTGGGCAGCACGGGGGCCCTGAGGTGGGCGGCTTTCATGGCGTCGGCCAGAAGCTGCTGCCCGCTGGCCCCGTCCACCGCCACGGCGGCTAGGTCGGCTTTGGATAGAAAATCAAGAAGCCACCCGCTGCCGTCCCGGGTAGGATGGCAGCCGATGGCTTCCACGAAGATGGCATTGTCTTTGGTGCGGCACGCAACGGCCAGCGCGCAGCTGGTGCCGTCGGTGCTGAACTTGATGCCGGCATACAGTTTGCCGGTGAGCTTGGGCAGGGTGTCGGTTTTCAGTTCGTCCCACTCTGCCCGGCTGATGGCCGATTTGAGGTTGTACCGAAGCCACAGCCCCAGACGCTGGATGTTGAAGTCGATGGGGTCATCGCCGATCTCATCCGCCACACTGCGCTCGGTGAAGATGGTGCCGAGGCTGGGGTTCGTCTGATACCAGGCCTCCACGTCGTGGGGGTCGGTCTGCTGCTCCACGCTCCACTCGGCCCAGCCGGTATTCTGCGTATCGCCCCGCAGGGCGGCGTTGCGCATTTTGAGGAACACCGTGCCGGAGGACACCGGCGTGGGCGGGGTGCCGCAGAACAGTGTCTGCGGGTTCTCGCTGTCAGTGACCACATACTTCAGGGCACTGGCCTGGTCGTCGGTGTACTCCTGGGCCTCGTCGATGACCAGCAGGTCAAAGCCCTCGCCCAGGCCGCCCTTGGAGGAGCGGGTGCGGAACTCGATGCGGCCCTCGCCCTCTTCCAGCTGGATGTGCTCCCGGCCCACGGCCTGAATGGATTTATAGGGGATCTTGGCCTTGTCCAGCAGGTGGCACAACCGCTCCCAGGCAGCCCGGGAGGTGGTGGTGCGGTGGGCGGTGTGCAGGATGCTCTCGCCCTGCTGCAGGCCGTACAGCTCCCGGATGGCGGCGATCTCGTTCTTGCCGTTGCGGCGGGGCACGGCATAGCCGAACTTGGTATGCACCCACAGATCCTCCTCGTTGCGGGCAAGGATGTCATACAGCAGCAGCTCCTGCCACTGCTGGGCGATGCGCCCGGTGGAGTTGTACAGGTCGATGGCGTCCTGGCCGAAGGTTTTGGTGTAGGGCAGCACCACGGCAGCGGTGGGCGTCTGACGCCCCAGCCTTGCCGGGGCTGTCTGTTTTCGCGTCCGCGGCATGGTGGGCTGGGTTCCTCCTTTGCATGAAAATGATGGCACCGTTTACTGGAATCGAACCAGTGACCTGTGGTTTTGGAGACCACGGCCCTGCCAACATGAGCTAAAACGGCATGAAAAAACCACTGTTGTGCCTTTTTGAGGGCATACAGTGGTTAAACTAGGATATTCCGTGGATGAAAGTTTACTTTTTGGCAGAGACCTTGCACTCTTCCGGGTACAATTTTTGGTATTCGGGATATAAAAAATGGCTGGTATTCAGGACGGCGTCCGGGCAATCGTGGCGCTTTCCGAAACGAAGATCATCGGAGGGAGTTCCTAACTTTTTGCATTTGCCCGGTCCATCCCGGTGAATACAGACATTGCATTCCGGGATACAGACCGGCACGCTGTAAAGTGGAGCACGGAACCCCATGCTGATATCCTCTTCACGCAAAAATTTAGACATTTTGGAGCACCTCGATCTCTAAAAAATATCGGTCGTCTTTTCTACCAACATCCAGCACACGATACTGCATCCCACGGGCAAACAGGACTTCGTCCTGACTTTTGAATTTGGGAAGCGCTACAGGCTGAAGGAACTGGCAGCCCTTATATCCTGCCGGAACATGCAGCTGAATCAGCGTGTCACGGCCCGGAAGATGCAGATCCTGAAAACTGGTTGATATAAATATCGGAAATTCCGGTGTGAGATCCACAAGGTCTTGCAGATCCTGCAGGGTCGGATTTTTGGGAAGCCCGAACCCTAGAAAAGAAAGCGCTGTGTTCCGGTACAGGGTGACGCTCTGCGGCATCACGCCGGAAGCCAGCGCGTTATCCAATGCGGAAATGGTCTCCTGGATCTGCGGTGTGATTTTTCCGTTCCGGATGGCAAAGTTCACACGGGTCGCCGTAAAGCCGGTATACTGCCGGAGAGCCTCCTGTGCGGTTTCCGGCAGACTAAGCACCTGCTCGGACATTGCGGCCTTGATGGCCTTGATCTCAGGTGAATCGACCGGCGGCAGCCCAATCTGTTTTCGTGCTTCTATCTTAGCAGAATCGTCTCGGTTTGTCGATGGGTTTTGAATCTTTTGAATGCGTGCCTGCCGGGCGTCCTCATCCTCCGTCCACGTCTTGTTCCACACGTTCTGCCGCCTGCCCTCGCCGGGGTCATATTCCACCCGGCAGCGGCAGCGCTCGTGGCGGCGGTAAACGTCTTTGGGCACACGGGGGTAATCGTAAGTGCCGGCCAGCGCACTGCACCATTTGCAGCAGTGGCTCTCGGCGGTGCGGATGACACGGGGCCGCAGCCCGGCCTTGCCCTGAAAATCCACGTTGCGTTTCAGGGTGTCGTCCACCACCATGCGGGAGAAGGTACGCACCGGCTCGTCCAGTGCCCACGCCACATCCGCAAACTGCTCCGCCGTGGACACCTTGTTCAGCAGGTCGTCCATAGCGTCGGTGGGCAGCACGGCCCGCTGCGGGGCAATGCCGAGATTTGCCTGCTGGTTCAGTGCCTGCTGCACGGCAGCGGAAGCGTCCGCCACCAGCAGGTGCTCCTCTTCCAGCAGGGGGCGCACCACCCGGTCGGCAATGTTCCAGTACAGCCTGCCGTCCGGCAGGGCGTCGGCGGTCAGGTTGCGGCGGAAGGCCTCGGCCAGGGCGCTGCCCACAAGCTCGGCGTAATCCGCAGCGGCAGCGTAGGTGTCGGCGGCGGGCTTTGCGTCGCCCAGCAGCGCCCGGAAGTCGGCCCGGATGCGCTCCAGCAGCTCCGGGGCAATGTCCTTGTCGGCCATGGGTGCCTCCTCAGCTCTCGGAGCGGATGCCGGTCAGGTCCCGCAGGTTCTCCGCACCGAAATAACCGGGGATGGCCGTGTTGATCTTGCCCACGGCGTCCCCGATGCCGGACAGGGTGGCGGCGTCCGGCTCGAACACCGGCTCCCACACCGGGCGGGTGAGGTAGAGCTGCTGACGCTGGTAGGCGATGCCGTCCCGCATGCAGGCGGCCAGATACCCTGCATTCAGGAAGCCGCTGCCAAAGGTGCGCTGTGCCTTGCGGGCCGCCAGGCGCAGGCTCTCGTGGCTGGACTTGATGGCCTCGGCGCTGGAGGGGTTGTCGGTGACGAAGCCCAGATCATCCAGCGTCAGGCCGGTCTCGCCTGCAAACAGGGCGGCAAATGTGCGCAGCTGCTCGGTGTAGGGGCTCATGCTCTGCTGGGTGAACTGGCCCACCACCGGCTTGTCGCCGTCCTCGTCCTTGGTGAATTCCAGAAAACTGGAGATGGTGGCCTTCCACTTGTCCATCTGCTCGGCGTCGTTGGAGGTGCCCAGCACATATTTCTGCGGGAAGGAATAGAACTCGGCGCTGATCTCGCTGCGCTTGAGGGTGCGCAGGGCACCCTGCTGCAGGCCCATGCAGGCACGGGAGATGCGGCTGTGGCCAAAGGGCCGCTTGGCATCCGGGCGGTATACGACGGGCACCAGCAGCGGGGCCGGTGCGAGGTTTGGCACCTGATACGGCTTTTGGCCGTCGGGGTAATACCAGGTGCTGTCCGCCGTGAAGTAGGCCTCCAGCAGGGGCTTGTCCGTCTCCGGGTCACGGGACAGCACGGCATATCCTTCCGTGAGCAGGCCGGTCACCTCGTCCAGGATGCCGGTGGCGTTGCCGCCGTCGATGACCTGCAGCCGGGGGTAGCCGCTGCCGTCCGGGCTGATGTACAGAAAGCAGCAGCTGGAAATGAGGGCCGACAGCACGGCACTGTCAAACAGGGTGTCTGCGTTGTTCATCTGGTAGATGGAGTTCAGGTCAAAGTTATCGTCCCGGAACTCCCGCCAGACCAGCCGGTCGGCCAGAGCGTCCACAGCTTTCCCGCACCAGCCCAGCGTCTCGCTGAAAAAGCGGAACTCATCCGGGGTGACCTTGCCAAAGTCCTTCACGGCGTTCTTCATCTCGTAATACTTGTAGCGGGTCAGCACCCGGCTGCGCTTCTGGCTCAGGCGGCGGCGCAGATAGGCCATGCCTTTCAGGTCGGTCATGGGCGGTGGATTCTCCTTTCACGAGAAAATATTCACAGTACGGTCTGGGAAGGTCAGAGGGCCCCCTGGGAGGGGGATACCCCCCTGTCCCTGCGTGCGGGTCCCGGCGGCGCTGCGGGCCGTCTCAGCGGCTGCGGTACGCCGTCCAGTCGGTACTCAGCGGCAGGGCCATGGAGGCATCTGCATCCGGTTCCGTCTGCTGCTCCACAGGTGCGAACAGCTTGTCACTCTTCTGCCGGTTGCACCAGAAATGCGCCAGCTGCAAGTTGGCAAGGTCGCTGGGGTGGCCGCCCTTGGCCACCGGAATGATGTGGTCGATGCACGGCGAAAGCGGATGCGGAAACTTGTAGCTGAAATCCACAGGCTTGCCGCAGATGCCGCACACGGTCTGGGTGGCGTAGATCTTTTTCTTGTTGCGTTCAAACGCCAGCCGGTGGGTGCCGTCCCGATCCGGACGTGCAACGGTCTTTGCCATGGGCAGCTCCTTGGGGTGTGCTGCCTGCCGGTCCTCCTCATGGGGGAGGAGGCCTTTTGCAGGCAGGGGGGTGTTTTGAAAGGCCGGGGTACAAAATGACCCCGGGGGTCTTTGCAGGCCCGGGGGTATGAAAAAAGCCGCCCCTGCGGACGGCGGGAAATATCAAAAAAGGCCCGGCTGGTACATTCAGGCTGTTGGGTGAGTAAATGTGTGTTCCCCTGTGTCAGCCGGGCAGCACAAAGCCCGCAGGATTGAAGGGAGTAAACCTTTCCTGCGGGCTCTTGCGATGATACTATTTTATCATGAAATCAAAGACATGTCACTGACGTCGTACTGACGTTTTACTGACATCTGTCACAGTTCCAAAGCATCCACACCTTTACGGTGATGACGGTAAACCTGCCGTACACAGATGCTCATCTTCTGTGCAATCTGCTCCCAGTCCTGAAAGCGGAGATACTTCAGCCGCAGGACCTCGTAATCCTTCGGGTCGTCCACATCCTCCAGTCGGGCCATAAGTTCGGCGTGGAGATCATCACACAGCATGATCTGTGCATTCAAGGCTTTCTCGGCTCGTTCAATACGTTCTACAGTTCGTGCCAGACTCTGCCCATCACCGCTGCCGCCCGGCATTCCGGTCAGTTGCTGCGTGGTACAACCGGTGTCACGTTCTGCTTCATCTAAATCATCTCGCAGGTGCTTGGCCTTTACCATAGCGTCCCCGTACCGACTGAGCCAGCGTCTTTTCTCTTCGTAGGTCATGCCAGCTCCTCCACCCGGACGAACACCCCGCAGGGGTCCGACCAGAACTTCTCCACGATCTCGCTGCACACCTGGGCGTCATCGGCCCAGAAGTGCAGGCGGGTCATCTCATCCTTGAGGGCCTTTTCCAGGTTGTCAGTGTCCGGCTTGCTGGTGCGCCACGCACCGTTCCTGCGCCCCTCGGAGGGGAAGCACCACTTGACCAGCAGGCGCACCGGTCTGCCGGCAGGGATGGGCTTTGCCGGGGCGTGGGGTGCCAGATAGGCGTGGAGCTTGGCGCGGGCGGCTTTCAGTTCCGGGCTGTCGTGCAGCACGGCACAGGGCTTGCCGCCCTTCATGTAAGCGTGCAGCTGCTTTGCGTTGTGGGTGGTGGTAGGCGGCTGCATGGGGATAAAGAATTGCGTGTACATGGGGTTCACCTCGTTTTTCTTTTTTCAGTTCGCCAACGTGATGGGGAGGGTCTCCGAATGGATGGGGGCTGTGGTCGCCCCATCCTTCGGGAAACCCCATCACAATTGCAGTTGCAGTTTTAGCTATTATATATAGGCTATTTTGCACTGCAAAATCTGCAGTCATAGCGGCTATAACTGCAAAATTGCAGTTTTTCGTGTCGTGCAAAATAGCGGCTATAACTGCATTTTTACAACAAACTGTAATTGCAAAAATTACAAATCGTTTAACCGTTGCTGCCGGGTTCCTTGCGTCCAACTTTCTCGCCGTCGATCCAGAACCGCCCGTCATCCTTCAGGCGGGTCTTGACGGTGCGGGGCTTCAGATCCATGTATTCAGCCAGCGCATAGACGGTAACTTCGCCATTCATCATGCAGGCTTCAAAGGCGGTGTCCAGTTCGGCCTTTTTGTCCTTGGTCACCTTGCCTTTATCGCCCCAGCGCTTGGCGGCACCGCGGCTGCCCAGCGTTTTGAAATCGCTGTCCGGCTGCAGGTCCTCCAGCAGACCGCTGTCCGGCTTGTGCACCGGGTAATCAAACCAGAGGTTCACCGGGTCGAACCGGGCAAACTCGCGCAGGGTGCCCTCGATGCGCCACGCGGTCATGCCGTCGGCCTGCTTCTGGGCGGCGGCGACTTCGGCGTCAATGGCCCGCAGGTCGGCCAGGCCCAGGCACTCCTTGGCCACGGCCAGCATCCGGCTCTTGCTGAGGGTATCGTCCGGGCCGTAGGCGTCCGCATGGCCGCGCTTGTCCAGCATGGCCTTGATGACCCGACAAGCTGCCTTGTTGCGCAGCTGCTCCCGGATGGCGTCGGTGGGCGTCAGCTCGGTCATGTCCAGCATGGCGTCCGGGTCACGGGCGAACACGCCGGAACCGGACGCACGGTCCATGCTGCGTTTGCCGCCCTGGGCACCCTTGCTGTGGTGGTGGCAGTAGATGACGGCGCAGTCCAGCTCCCGGCAGACCAGGTCGAACTGGTTGCAGAACTTTGCCATCTGGTCGGCCGAGTTCTCGTCGCCGGTGATGACCTTATAAATGGGGTCCAGCACCACGGCCATGTAGCCCTTTTTCTGGGCCCGGCGGATGAGCTTGGGGGCCAGCTTGTCCATGGGCACGGACGCACCGCGCAGGTTCCAGATGTCAATGTTTTTCAGGTGCTCCGGCGGCAGGCCCATGGCGGTGTACACATCCTTGAAGCGGTGCAGGCAGGAGGCCCGATCCAGCTCCAGATTGATGTACAGCACCTTGCCCTGGGCGCAGGAGAACTGGCCCAGCCACGGCTTGCCCTCGGCAATGGCGATGCACAGCTCGATGAGGGCAAAGCTCTTGCCGGCCTTGCTGGGGCCCGCCAGAAGCATCTTGTGCCCTTTGCGCAGCACCCCGAAGATGAGCGGGTCTGCCAGCGGGGGCAGGTGCTCCCAGTCGGCGGCGAGGTTCTCGGTGTCCGGTAGGTCGTCGGTCTCGGCTTCCAGCCAGTCCACCCACTCGTCCCAGCAGCTCTTGCCGAAATTGGTCTCCAGAAGCACCTGCCGCTTGTCGCCGCGCAGGATGCCGGGCATCCGGCTCAGGCGGCTGGGGTTGCGGTTCTGCTGGTCGAGGGTCAGGCCGTTTTTCTGGCAGGCAGCGTAGAGGTAATCCACCCGCTTGCGGTACTCGGCATAGTCCGGGGCGTCCACCTTGACGATGGCGTGGACGCTCTTGCCGCCGGAGTACACCAGCGCGGCGCAGGGCAGTTCCAGCTGCTTGATGATGGCCTGCTGCTTGCCCAGCTCCATGTTATCGCACTCCACAAGGGCGTAGCGGTAGGCGGTGACGTTGGCGTCCTTGCGGCCTGTGCCGTCCACGGGGTTGAAGCAGATCCAGGCACCCACCTCCGGGTCCCAGTCGCCCAGCACCTTGCCGAGATCCCCGCCGCAGGTGCCCAGTTCGGCAAGGAGCTGCCCGGCGGTGCGGGTCCAGCTGCCCTTGGCCGGGCGGCGTTTGTCGTCGGCCATGAAACTCTCGGTGACATAGGCCACATACTCGTCCTCTTCAAACAGGGCCTGCAGGTAGCGCCTGAGCTGGTCCACAGGGTCCCACTGTTCCGGCAGGGCGAGATCGTGGGCTTCCACCCAACGGGGGTCTACCAGCTGGCCGTCTGTGTGGTTCGTCCCGGCGGAGATGTCGTCGTTCCAGTCCAGTGCATGGCCGGCAGGGCCTCTCCATCCGCTGGAATAGGCCAGCTGAAAGATACTGCTGGCCGTGACGGGGCTGCCCCCGCCGCCGTGGAAACTGGCCCACTTCTTGGCGCACTCGCCTTTGTGGTAGCGGCCCCCGTCCCGGGCGCTCCACTGTTCCCATGCTTCCACGGGCAGGCCGGCTTCCTTCAGGCCCATGCCCACCAGGATCCATTCGTCGTAGGTCAGGGCGGACGGGCTGAGAAAATCCAGCGCTTCTTTGAGTTCATTCGCATTGTCCATTCACGTTACCATCCAAAATCAAAAGGACTGTCTGCAGCAGGCGGCTCCGCAGCGGGGGTATAGGTGCGGGGGCTCACGCCCTTGGGCACGCCGCGCCAGCCCTGAGCCGCTATGCGATCGATCATGTGGCGGGCGGCCTCAAAGCTCCAGGTGCCCACATGCTGGAACCCGTACTTTTCCAGACAGCGGATCTGTTTGGGCGTGGTCAGGCCCTCGTCCCGGCGCTTGTTCAGGCGGTCCAGCAGCAGGGCGGCCTTGCCGGCGGATTCCACTGCGTCCGGCAGGATGCCCAGCTTTTCCAGCGCGGCGGTCTGTTGCTCGCTGGGCGGACCGGCCTCCCAGCCAAAGGCGGGCACATACCCGGCCAGATCTTCGGCCTGAATGCTCATTTCGTACTGCAGCGGGTCCACCAGTTTTGCCTTTTTACGGCGCTGCTCTTCCAGCTGCTTGGCAAGGGCTTCTTCCCGCTGGGCTACCACGTCCTCGCTGGCCTGGGCAGCGGCCTCCTCGATGTCCTCCGGGCAGCCGGTCTCGGCCAGATGCTCGGTCATCTGGCGGGCCACAGTGCGGTCCTCACAGACCAGGTCTGCCGGGCGGCACAGCTCGTGCTTGTCGGTCATCCACAGGAAATCCAGCAACAGCAGGTCGGTCTTGCCCGGGGAAAGGCGGGTGCCGCGCCCCACCATCTGGCTGTACAGGCTGCGCACCTTGGTGGGCCGCAGCACCACCACGCAGTCCACGGAGGGGCAGTCCCAGCCCTCGGTGAGCAGCATGGAGTTGCACAGCACATTGTATTTGCCGGCGTCGAAGTCGGCCAGCACCTGCCTGCGGTCGTCGCTCTGGCCGTTGACCTCGGCAGCCCGGAAGCCGTAGGTGTTCAGCAGGTCCCGGAACTTCTGGCTGGTCTTGATCAGCGGCAGGAACACCACCGTTTTGCGGCTCTTGCAGCGCCGAGCCATTTCGGCGGCGATCTGCTCCAAATACGGATCAAGGGCTGTGCCCAGGTCGCCCACGGCGTAGTCGCCGCCGCTCATGGTCACGGATGTAATATCCAGCTGCAGCGGGATGGTCTGGGCCATGATCTTGCACAGATAGCCCTCCTTGATGGCGTCGGTCAGCTTGTACTCAAAGGCCAGGCTGTCGAACACCTCGCCCAGATTGCGCATGTCGCCGCGGTCCGGCGTGGCGGTGACGCCAAGCACCTTGGCCCCGCTGAAGTAGTCCAGGATGCGGCGGTAACCGTCGGTGATGGCGTGGTGGGCCTCGTCGATGATGATGGTGCCGAAATAATCCTGCGGGAAGCGTTCCAGCCGGGCGGTGCGCTGCAGGGTCTGCACGCTGCCCACCACCACCCGGAACCAGCTGTCCAGGCAGGTGGATTCGGCCTTTTCCACGGCGCTGACAAGGCCGGTGGAACGCTGCAGCTTGTCGGCAGCCTGTTCCAGCAGCTCGCCCCGGTGCGCCAGAATGAGCACCCGGTCGCCGGCACCGGCAAAACCATTG
>ERZ1034913.489-NODE-489-length-32128-cov-6.780376_pt1 | contig 32128 bp, 30 predicted proteins | sample MGYA00520697_ERZ1034913 | MGnify/ENA primary metagenome ERZ1034913 (study PRJEB33766, sample SAMN09781786) | gut metagenome | biome: gut microbiome | host: Homo sapiens | place: Madagascar | study: EMG produced TPA metagenomics assembly of the PRJNA485056 data set...
TCGAGCACTCCGGCCACATGGTGCCCGAGGGCGGCTACAACATGATCCCGACCTACGTCTTCGACGGCTGCCTGATCGCCGGCGAGACCGCGGGCCTGTGCATGAACATGGGCTACCAGGTGCGCGGCATGGACTTCGCCGTGGCGTCGGGCCGCATGGCCGCCGAGGCGGCGGTGGCCGCCATCGACGCCGGCGACACCTCCGCGGCGGGCCTGGCCCCCTACAAGGCGGCCATGGAGGGCTCGTTCGTGATCCAGGACCTGCGCACCTTCTCCAAGTGGCCGCACGTCATGGAGGAGTGGGGCAGCATGTTCACCGACTATCCGGTGATGGTCAAGGAGGTCTTCAACGCGATGTTCAGCGTCGACGGCGCCCCGCAGCAGCCGCTGATGAAGCGTATGAGGCCCATCATCAAGAAGCGCGGCGTGCTCAAGCTCGGCCGCGAGGTCATGAAGGCGGTGAAGGCGCTGTGAGCAAGGTTTGCGAGATCACGGTCAACGTCGACGAGGCGCTGTCCGTCAACAAGTACGAGGTCGACGAGGAGACCCCGCACATCGAGCTGGCCGAGGACGACGGCTCCGAGGCCTACAACGAGGAGTTCCTCAAGCTGGTCCGCGTCTGCCCCGCGGCCCTGTACAAGGTCGACGAGGACGGCGCGAAGTCCTTCGACTACGCCGGCTGCCTGGAGTGCGGCACCTGCCGCATCGCCTGCGAGGGCACCATCGTCAAGAAGTGGGTCAACCCCGGCCCGACGATGGGCATCGAGTACCGCTGCGGCTAGCATCGACTCCGCACCGGAGCGCCGCCTCAGGCTGATCGCCCGCCCGGGGGCGGCCCCGCGACATATCGCCCGCGCCCGCTGATGCGGGAAGCGGCATAAAAGAGAGGGAGGGCCTTCGGGCCCTCCCTCTCTTCGCGCTCGGGGGCGGTTTCGCTTCGTCGCTAACGTTTGAGAGGGTTTTCCGCGGCAGCTGCCAAAAAACGCGCGAGTGCGTGCGGAGGTGCGGCCGGATCGACGTTTAAGGACGTTGTTCTCACTCTGCGCTCATAGCTTTTGGCGAGAAGGTTGCGCTCGTTACCGAAAACGCATCGCTCGCGAGCTTGCTTGCTGCGGCAAACACGCACTCGCGCGTTTTTTGACAGCAACAAGCGGAAAGGGTGCCGAAACAGGTCTTTCCGGGTTTCAACTGCTGGAGCCCCTTTGCTCGCACGCGACCTATGCGTCGCACATCTCGTGATTGAGACCTTTTCGCGCGATTCCTCCGCAGCGCGTCCCCCTCGCCCGCAATCTGCGCGCTGCGCGCCCCGCGATCGAGGCTTTTCGCGCGACCCCTGTGCAAAAAGAACCGCCCCCTGCTTCGCTAACTGCAGTTGCAGTCATGAAGCGGGAGGCGGCTGCATATGAACCGGTTTCCCTAGCAGGGGCTTCCTGAGCGGGGGTTTCTCAGGCGGGAAACCCCCGGCCTGGTTATCAGCTGGCGTGGTCGAATACGCTGCTAGGCCTTCTTGTCGTCGTCGGAGCCGGTGCGGTTGATGTAGTCGATCAGCTCGGAGCGCTTGTGGATGCCCACCTTCTCGTAGACGTGGCGGATATGGGTGTTCACCGTGTACGGCGAGATGACCAGCTTCTTCGCCACGTTGTCCGTGGTGAAGCCGCGGGCGATGAGCATGACGATCTCGGTCTCGCGCGCCGACAGCGAGAACTCGGCGGCCAGCTCCTTGATGCGGTGCTCCTGGCTGGACTCCGTTGCCGGGGGAGCCATGAGCTGGGTGATGTTGTACTCCTGGCGCACCAGCGGGATGATGACGGCGGCAAGGACGCACACGAATATCAGCGACGTGGGATCGGTTGCCACCTTGGCGAAGGCAGGGTTCGCCTCGTAGTACAGCGCGATGGCGTTGCCCACGGCGATGCCCAGACGGATGAACGCCCCGCTGAAACCGAACGCGAAGCCGATGGGCACGTAGCCCTTCACCCCCAGCACTCCAAAGTACATGATCAGGAGCACCTCGAAGATGGACACAGCCGCCAGCACGATGAAGAACGACGGGACGAAGAAGCGTTCGCCCATCAGGAACAGCGCGAACGAAGCGATGGCGATGATGATAAGCCAGGGGAAGGTGCGGTAGATGTTCAGTCGATCGTTGGTCAGGCCGCAAATCACGCCGATGATGCACAGCAGGGTTGCGCCGCCGATGGAGCCGAACGTGAAGGCGTACTCGCCATACGGCAGGTTCTCCCACGGGATGATGGCGACCAGGAAGTAGCAAGCCACCGATGCGACGAACGTGGTGCCGCACACCACGATCATGGGCTTCAGGGCGCGGTTCGCGGTGCTTTTCGGCAGCAGCGTGGGATAGGGCATGTCCTTGGCGATGGTGGCGCCGCGCGCGAACAGCAGACCCGCTGCCAGCGGCATGAGCGAGATGAACACCGAGGAAACGCCGGTGGGAAGGACGAAGCAGATCAACGAGCACACCAGCGTGACCATACCGACGGTGGTGCCGATGTAGGAAACGGAGAACGACGTCTTCGTGCGCGAATACAGCTCGCCCCACATGATCCATAGGATGGCGTTCGTGATGCCGACCATCGCGGCAAGCGCGTAGGCGATAAGGTCGGTGGGGAACGAGAACGCGAACAGGGTGAGCGCGAGCGTGCAGATGACGGCCACGGCGGTGGCCGTCCAGAGCATCCAGGGGATATTGCAAAGGCGGTGCTTCCTGCCTAGGGCAAAGGCGATGACGATGAACGAGACCGCGGCGGAGACGAGGGCGATCAACCACGACTGCGTCACGCAATCGTCGAGCAGCTGCGCTCCGACGAACGAGTCGTGCAGGAACCATAGATTGTAATGCCACGCAAGCAGCAAGGCGAAGCCGACGAACCTGCGGGTCGGGTGGTCGGGCGAATTGATCTCCGACTCCACCTTCTCCGGCACAAGCTCCTTGATATTCATGTGCGTTAACCCCCTCTAGCGCATGTTGAATAGCACGCTGAATAGCTAGCGGACAGCCCCTCATATTGCAATCGGATGGGTATATAACCCGAAGCTTTGATTGTATCGTTTTCCTTAAATATTTCGAGTATATTTCGGTAACATATGCCGATTGTTGATGGATTTCCCGCGGATGATGCTGCTTTGTGGAAGATGGCGCTCTCGAACCCGTCCGGAGCTGCCGTCTGGCCGCTCGTTGGACGTCGCCTGCAGCTGTCGCCCGCTCACGGGGCTCCGTCGCCGGATGGCTCCTTGGGTCCCGCCCGAAGCTGCCGCCTCGCCCGCTCGTTTCCCTTGGGTTCCTGAGTCCGCATCTGGCGTGCGGGGCAAGCCGTGAAGCCCTACGCTCCTCGTGTGGATTCCATGCGAGCGAATCGGGAAGGTCTACAAATAGACTATGATAGTCAACCAGTAGACCAATCCGAATGGAGGCAAGATGTTGCCGGAGGAATTCTCGAAGGAGATGTGGGACTGCTGGCGCGACGTCTCGGTCGCGTACAGCACGTTCGCCAAGAACATGGGCGTCGACACCAGCGAGCTGTATGTCGTGGACGCCCTGTGGGATGAGCGCGAAGGCCTTTCGCAGCGGTCGATCTGCGAGGTGTGCGACATGGGTAAGCAGACGATCAGCGCTATCTGCAAGCGTCTGGCCGCGCGCGACGTCGTGGTCGCGCGGGCAAGCCAGGCCGACAAGCGTGAGCGGATCATGGCGCTCACCGACGAAGGACGCGAGCAATGGCGCGTGCCCGTCGAGCGCATGCGCGAGCTCGAGATAAAGGCAGCGAGTGCGATCAGCGTCGAGGAGGCCGAGTTGTTTATCAGGGTGGTCAAGCTGTACGCGAAGACGTTCCAAGAGGAGGTGCAACGATGAGCCCGTATGTGCTGCTGGGCCTGTCGGTGCTGTTCGAGGTGTTCGGCGACACCTGCATGAAGCTCTCCGACGGTTTCCGCCGCAAACTCCCCATTATCGGCATTGCGGTGGGCTATGCCGTGTCGTTTTACGCGCTTTCGCATGTGTTCGCGTCGTTGCCCTTGGGTTTGGCGTACGCAATCTGGACAAGCGCGGCGGTGGCGCTGACGGCAGTGGTCAGCCGTATCGTCTGGAAAGAGAAGTTCAACGCGAAGAAGGTCGCGGGCATAGCGCTCACCATCTTCGGCGTGGCGTGTCTGCGATTGGGGGCGATGTAAGTGAAGAACGCGTCGATCGCGCAGTTGTCGTTCGCCATCGTCTCCGAGGTGCTCGGCACCACGTTCATGAAGCTGTCCGAGGGCTTCACCCATCCGGTGTTCGGCCTGGCCACCGCTGTGTGCTACATCACATCGTTCGTGCTGCTGACGCTTGCGCTCAAGCACCTGAGCCTAGGGATGGCTTACGGCATCTGGGGCGGCGTCGGCACCCTTTTGACCACGCTCGTCGGCATCGTCGTATGGGATGACCCGTTCTCCGTCATCGTGGGAATCGGCATGGTGGCGGTAGTGGCGGGCATAGCCCTGCTCAGCAAAGGAACCCAAGAAGCCGAGGAAGCCGCCGAAGCCGCCGAAGCGACTGCCCGATCCTGACGCCCTGCACGCTCCGCATCGCCTTACACTTCGGGGACGCGCCTCGTCCCTCCGAGCATCCAAACCGCCTGGTTATCGCTGGGTTTGCGCGGTGGCTGCGGGGCGGAAGAACGCGAGCGCGCCGGCGATGAGCACTGCCGTGATCCCAAGGCTTACTGGATACGCAGTCATGATGGTGGCGAAGGTGGGGCTGGCCGGGAACACCGCGGCAACCCAGAACAGCCGCACGCCGCACACGCCCAGCACGGTGAGCAGAGATGGCGGCATCGAGATGCCGAATCCGCGCAAATACCCTGACATGTTCTCGTAGGCCATGCTGAAGACGTATGCCGGGAATATGGTGCAGATGCGCACATAGGCGATGCCGATCACCTCGGCATCGGAGCTGAACAGCGACAACACCGCCCACCCCTGCCAAACCATAAGGGCGATCATGACGAAGGCGACGACCCCGTCTTCTACAAGGCACACCTTCAGGACCTTTTTGCAGCGTTCGAAATCGCCCGCCCCGCGGTTTTGCCCGACGAAGGTGGTGCATGCCTGGCTGAACGAGTTCAAAAGGCTATAGCACACGAATTCCAGCGCGAGCGCCGCCGATGACGCGGCGACCACCTGCGTGCCCAAGCTGTTGATGCAGGTCTGGATCACGATATTGGCGATCGCGAAAACCGCGCCTTGGATTCCGGCGGGCAGGCCGATGCGGATGATGGAGGCGGCGGATTCGCGATCGATTCGCAGGCGCGAAACGTCGATTCTGATCGGATCGTCGGCTTTGAGCAGCCGCAAGAACAGGAACACCGCGCTTGCCGCATAGCCGATAACCATCGCCCAGGCCACGCCGGCGACGCCCCATCCGAGCACGGGCACGAACAGCACATCGAGAACCGCGTTGAGCGCGGCCGACACGGCGAGCGCGACAAGCGGCATACGCGTGATGCCAACGCCCCTGAAAATCGCGGCCTCGAAATCGTAGAGCAAGATCGCGGGGGTGCCGATCAGGTATATGCGAAGGAACAGCAAGGCCTCGTCGAACGTATCCGCCGGAACGCCCAGGCATTGCAATATAGGTCGCGAGGTAAGCTCCATGACGATGGCCACCGCCACGCCGACAAGCGAGAGCGCGATGGCGCTGTGCGCGCAGCGATTCGCGCGGCGACCGTCCCCGGCGCCCACGGCGTAGGCTATCGCCACGTTCGCGCCAAGCGAGATGCCTACGAAGAATTGGATGATAAGGCTGGTCAGCGGTAGGTTCGACCCTATCGCCGCCATGCCGACCGCGCCTCCGTCGGGCGAGAAACGTCCGATTATCAGCGTGCCTATCAGGTTCGAGAGCTGCTCGAGGATGCTCGTCGCGGCAACGGGCATCGCGAAAAGCGGCACGGTTTTCCATAACGATCCGTGCAGCAGGTCGAGCTGATCGCGTTGTTTCACCATGTGAAGGGAGTCGCTCCTTTTTCGTTTCCCCTATCGAAGCATCGGTCTTCGCCGGATGCGCTACTTCTGATTCTTGACGTCGGGATGCCAGGTTGCGTAGAAGGCGATCTTGTCGGGCGTGCGCTCATAAAGGGGTTTGCCTTGCTCGAGCCCGGCGATTGCATGCATGTCCTGCTCATCGAGCTCGAAGTCGAAGATGTCGATGTTGTCGAGGATATGCACAGGCGTTTTCGAGCCGGGGATGACGATGTTGTCCTGCTGCACATGCCAGCGCATGATGATCTGCGCCGCGGTTTTGCCGTGTTTTGCGGCAAGCTCCAGGATGGCGGGCTCTTCAAGGATGCTCTTGTTGTCGCGCCCGCCCAGCGGATACCACGCCTGCAGCGCGATGTCATGCTTTGCAAGAAGCGCTTTCAGCTGGGTTTGCGGGAAATAGGGGTGGCATTCCACCTGGATCAGCGCCGGGGCTACCTCGCAATGCGCAAGCAGGTTCTCGATCTCGGCCTCGTTGAAGTTCGAGATGCCGATGGAGCGCAGCTTGCCGGCTTTGTACGCCGCCTCCAGCTTCGCGTAGCCGGCAAGATAATCGCCTGCGGGCTGGTGCAGGATCATCAGGTCGATGTAGTCGGTGCCCAGGCGCTCGAGCGTCTCGTCCACGGCGGTGTCGGATTCGTAGAAGCACGGCCACAGCTTCGTCTCAAGGAAGATCTCCTCGCGTGCGCGACTGGAATCGCGCATACCTCGCCCAACGGCGCGTTCGTTCACGTAGGCGTTCGCCGTGTCGACGAGCTTGTAGCCGTTGTCCAGCGCGAAGGAAACGGAAGCTTGCGCATCGTCGGGGGCCAGCAGATACGTGCCAAGGCCTGCCTGCGGTATCTTCACGCCGTTGTTGAAGGTTATGTACTGCATGAGTTTCCCTTTCTCTATATGAAATGCTGAATCAGCTGATAAGGAAACTATAGGAGCGATAACCTGCTGCTAAGTGCAAATAACCTGCAAACCGCTTAACGGATAATGAAAGGGGAAGCTCATGAACGTCACGGAACTCAAGCAGCTGGTGGCCGTTGGCGAACTGGAATCGTTTTCGGAGGTTGCCCGGCGTTTCTACGTGTCGACGCCCACGGTCGCCCGTGCCATGCAGCGCATCGAGCGCTGCTACGGCGTTGAGCTGTTCGTGCACGGCAAGAACAAGGTGGAGCTCAACGAGGCCGGCCGTCTTGCCGTTGCCGGGGCTCGGCGCATCTTGCGCGAGATCGACGCCTCGGTCGCCGAGGTCCGCGCTTATGATCGCAGCCTGCGAACCATCGACCTTATCTCGTGCGCTCCGGCCCCGCTTTGGGTGCTGGCGCCGCGTGTATCGCAGCGGTATCCCGACATGGCGCTCACCACGCGCGTGGCGAACCTGGAGAAAACGCGCGAGGCGCTGGCGGCAGGGGATTGCGATGCGGCGGTGCTGCCGTATCGTCCGAACAGGGAAGGGGTTGTTTGCTCGCACGTTATGGACGAGCACCTGTTCCTGTGCGTGCCGCGCGACCATGCGCTGGCGGGGCGGGAGCGGGTGTCGCTCCAGGATATGAACGGATTCAACTTCCTTTTGGGAACCGACCTGGGGTTTTGGAACGACGTCGTGCGAAAGCGCCTTCCGGCATCGCGTTTCCTCGTGCAGGATGACGAGTTTGCCCTTGATGAGCTCATCCGTACGTCGACGCTCCCGTGCTTTTCGACCGATGTGAGCATCGAGCGCCGTTATCGCGACCTTGGCGAGAATCGCGTGAACATCCCCATCGCAGATCCCGAGGTCAACGTATCGTTTTGGCTCGTGGCGCAAAAAGAGGCGGCCGACAAAGTCACCCGCCTCCTATAAAGCCCGCGGGCGTGTCGCCTTCGAGCGTCTCGGACGCATAGTACTACGTCCCTCAAGTTCCATGTATCCGAAATATCGGGATTGGGGAAGGATCGAGGCTCGGACCTCAACCGGACACATAGTGCTACGTCCCCGAAGTGGCAGAGGCGCTAGATGACTACTTCGGGGGAGGCGCTGGTGAACTTGCCTTCTATGCGCTGCTTGCATTCGTACGCGATTCCCACGGCGGGTCCTACGTGCACGCCGATGACGGGGCTTGCGGGAACCACCCTGGTTTTGAACCCGATAAGGGGGTTGATAACCTCTTCGGCCCATTTCTCCGCCGGGATCTTCGAGCCGATGTAGTGAACGACCAGGTTCTTCAGCCCGTAGGCGGCGATGTCCTCTTCGAAAAGCTTGACGATTTTCGCCATGGCCTTCTTTTGCGAACGGGTCTTCGCCGCCGTTGCGGCCTCGCCGTCTTTGACGGTCAGGATGGGCGTGATGTTGATGACGCCGCCGATCAGGGCAGCGGCCTTCCCGATGCGCCCGCCCTTCTCAAGGAACCTCAAGGATTCCGGGGTGAACAAAAAGCGCGAGGAGTGCAGGCTTTCCTCGGCTGCGGCAGCGCAAGCTTCCAGGTTCAGACCCTCTTTCGCCGCTTTTGCGCCCGCGACCACCGCGTGGCCCAGCTCCATGCAGTTGGTCATGCTGTCGATGGCGGCGAATTTGAACCCGGGGTGCTCGGCGGCAACCTCCTTCGCGATGCGCAGGAAGGTTTCGAAGGTGCCGGACATCTTGCTGCTGATGAAGACGCCGAGCACGTCGTTGCCGTCGGCCTGGATGCGCTCCAGCGCGTCCCGAACGTCTTGCTGCGAAGGCTGGCTTGAGGTCGGGATGTCGTCGATCATCTCGTAAATGTCCTGGTAGAAGGCGTCCAGGTCGGTTTCGGCCTCGACGTAGCTTTGCCCGGCGCGGTTGATGATCAGCGAGATCACCTCGATGTCGAGGTCGTTCCTGACATCAACGGGGATGGATGACGTTGAGTCCGTGATAACGCGTACCATGGGATGCCGCCTTTCGCCTGCGTGCAGTTTTGCCGCCCCTCCCCAAGATGGGCGCGCGCCTTCGCGCGGCTTCGAGACGAGGCCGCCGAAGGTCGGCGCGATACTTCCCGCTTGCATGTCGGGACGGGCCGTATCTTGAGGGCTTGCCGATTGAATCTGCCGATTTGTGAATTCGATTACCTACCCATCATAATAGAGGACGGCGGGATAAGACCAGGGAAAGGCCCAAGGTGATGCCTTGCCGACAACATCGCAACCAAGATTTCCCCCAGACCGCGGGATTTCGGGGAACATCTGCCGCGGTCGCTCTCATCGCGGTCATCATGAACGTGGCGTTCTGGAGCGTGAAGCCGCTACCGCGGGAATGGGTGCGCTCGCGTCGCGGTGACGGACGAAGCGCACGCAACGGGACTGCGCTGGGTTCGCGTCGCGGTGACGGACGAAGCTCATGCCGCGGGTGCGCGAAACCGCTGCCGGGATGACAAGCGAAGCTCATGCTGCGGGTACGCGCGAAACCGCTGCCGCGCGCATAACGAGTCGTTGCCGAAATGCCGTGCGTGGCTGCATATGCGCTATTCTTCGCATTGGCGAAATCCAAGGGGTAGGGCGGCCTGGGCCGCCCTACCCCTTATCATGCTTTCGGTTTGCGACATCGGCCCAGGTGGCCGGGCGAAGGAGTTGAACAGGGTGGGAAACGCATCGGGGATTAGCCAGGCCGCGCGTAGCCTTGCGCATTACGTTAAGGAGAACCGCACGCTGGTGGTGACCTCGGTGTGCGCCATCGTGCTGGTGATGCTGCTGGAGAACGTGCTCGACAAGGAGAACATGAAGCTCGATGCGGCAGCGTGGTGGCTGTTCGGCGAGCACCTGCGCCAACCCTGGCTCACGCCCATCATGGAAAGCTTCTCGGCGCTGGCCACGCCGGTGACGTTGCTGGTGGTGCTTGGCGTAGCCGCGGCCTTCACGCCGGTCAAGCGTCCGGGCTGGTGCAACGTGCTGAACCTAGGCCTGGTCGTGCTGCTGAACCAGGCGATGAAGTTCGTCATCCAACGTCCGCGCCCCGAGGTGCTGCGCCTGGCGGACGCATCCGGGTTCAGCTTCCCCTCGGGGCATTCCATGGCCGCGATGGCCGTTTTCGGCCTGCTGGCGTGGTGCGTGTGGCGCTACGAGCGCAACCCGCGTCGTCGCATCGCGCTGATGTGCCTGTTCGCGCTGGTCATCGTGATGGTCGGCATAAGCCGCATCTACCTGGGGGTTCATTACGCCAGCGACGTCCTGGGCGGCTTCTGCGTCTCGACCATCTGGCTGGTGTTTTACACGAAGGTCATAGCCCCGGCCCTCGGCCTTATCGAGTAAGGTGGTCGGCGCATCCCTTCGCCAAGTCCCTGATGTTTCGTTCCCGCGTTGTGTGGTTTCCATGCTTGATTGGTGACAAAGGTCAAACAATAGACTAAACAGTCAATGGTTAGACTACTATGACCGGTCGTCAGTTCGACTCGAAACACCGTCACGACCGTAAGAGGGATCAAAGGCATGGATGTCCTTTCGCAACATTTCACGAAAAGCAAGCTATTGAAATACACGTTGCCGACCATGGCCATGATGCTCGTCAGCTCGGCATACGGCATCATCGACGGCTTGTTCGTCTCCAATCTGGTCGGCAAAGATGCGCTGGCCTCGATGACCATCGTCTTGCCGTTCACCGTTATCCTGTCTGCGTTGGGCATCATGATGGGCTCGGGCGGCAGTGCGGTCGTTGGGCAGCTTCTGGGCGCCGGCGACGGGAAGGGCGCGAATCGCGCGTTCTCGCTCATAGCCTGGACGACGTTTATAGCCGGCGTGGTTTGCTCGGTTTTGGGCATAGCCTTCATGGATAAGGTGGTCGTGCTGCTTGGCGCGTCTGCCGAGATGGCGCCTATGGCCGCAACGTACGGCAAGATCGTCTTCCTATGCCTGCCGATGTTCATGCTCACCTATGTGTTCGAGATGTTCTGCTCCGTGGCGGGCAAACCCGGCTTCGGGTTCCTGTCGTCGCTTACCGCGGGTGTGGTCAACATCGGCTTGGATGCAGTGCTCATGGGCGTGTTCGGCATGGGGATCGAAGGCGCCGCCACGGCAACCTGCATCGCCGAGTATTCGTCGGCAACGCTCATGGTCGTCCTGTTCGCACGGGGCAAGGTCGGCGTTTTGAAGCTCGTGCATCCTCGTTGGGTGCACGGCGTGCTGTCGCGCTCGATCGTCAACGGCGTTTCCGAGATGGTTGGATGCGCTGCCATGTCGGTGGTCGCTGCAGCGTACAACCTGCAGCTTATGAACCTGTTCGGCCCCGACGGCGTTGCCGCCTATGCGGTCATTGAGTATGCATCGATGCTGATCGGTGCGGCGCTCGGCGGCCTTACCGAGGGCATGGCGCCGCTGATGAGCTATCAGCACGGTGCGGGAAACAACCACGAGAAGCGCAGCTTGTTCGGCAACGGCGCCACGCTTACGGCGGCGATGGGCGTTGGAGCGTTCCTTGCTGCTCAGCTTCTGGCGCAGCCGCTGGCATTCGCGTTCACGGGCTACGATGGGGCGCTGATGGCGTTGGCAGTCCACGCGTTCCGCGTGTACAGCATCGCGTTTCTGCTGATGGGTGTGACCTATTTCGGCTCGGTCATGTTCACGGCGGTCGAGAACGGCAAGATCTCGGCGTTGATCTCCTTCGTCCATACGTTCGTCTTCGAGCTCGGTTCGGTTATCTTGCTGCCCGTGGTCTTCGGTGCGGACAGCATCTGGTGGTCGATCATCGTGGCGGAGACCGCTGCCAGCGTCCCGACCATCGGCCTGGTGGCGCGGCACGCAAAAGGCTACGGCTGGCGCTAAAGCGTGCAGCTGCAGGGCTATTCTCCCAGCGCACCTTTCACGGCTTCAACCAGAAACGCCGTCGCTCCTTTGCCGCAAGGCTCGTCGTAGTATGAAACGAATCGGGGGTCTGCCAGATAGCCGCGCACAAGTCCCAGGTAGATATCCCGTTCGGGCTCGGTTCCCCATTGCAGGCCGATCCAACGGCGATGTATCTGCACAAGTTTCGCGGCCTCGATGCCGGTTGCATCGCCATCGCTCAGCGCGATGGAAAGCTGGCCCAGGATGGCCTTTTCCAGCTCTTTCATATCGTTCCAGGTGGCAGGGTCCATGTCGAGGATTCTTTCGTTCGCAGCGTCAACGGCCTCGTCGCCATATCGTTCGCGCGCTTCCGCTCCGTAGCGCTGCTCGTTTTCGCGCACGGTGCGCCAGCGCTCAAGCTGGGGCAAAACCGCCCCCATAAGCGAGACCGCCTCGTCAAGCGTCATGCCCGTGTTCTTCGCCAGTCGCGGCGCGCAGTCTTCGATCATGGCTTCCATGGTGGTTTCATAGGTGTAGTCGCCGCGGTCGTAGCACCACTTGCAGTAATGGTCGGTCTTGTTGCCGGCGGCGTCGGTCCCGCAGTCGTCGGGCGTGAGGTACATGCCGCAGCTTTCGCAATAATGCTCGGGCATCTCAAGCAGATGGGCCAGCGGCTCGCCGGTGACGGCGGCAATGAGCTTCATCATGTCGATTCCCGGCGTGACCTCGCCGCGCTCCCAGCGGCTGACGGCTTGGCGGGTTACGTAGAGCTTCTCGGCAAGCTGGTCTTGCGTAAGGTTGTGCGCGCGCCGCACGGCGACGAGTTTTTCTGCGAAGGCCATGAGTGCTCCTCTCGGCGGGGTTGTTTCGATGGTGCCAGCATACGCGCGATGGGTCGCATATCCTAGCAACGGCTGGTTGCGAGACGAAAAACCGCCGTGCATCGATCCGAGAATAAGGGTTGTCGAGAACGCGAAGGCCGTACGGGCGGATCCATCTGTGCGGCCAAAGCGGTTTCGGGGTCCTCCGCTCGGTGAAGACCTTTTGCAGGGTTCTCGGTCTGGCGAAGGCCCTTTCGCGGGTCCTTATGTTCTGCCGGCGACCCCCATCCCCTCACCCGCACGCCGCAACAAGCGCCGTGCCCACTACAATGAGCGCCAAGCCAATTGCACCGCGCTTCGAAAGTCGTTCGCCAAACACGACCGTGGCGAAGGCGATCGAAACCAAAAGCGACAGCTTGTCGACCTGAACCACCACGCTGACCTGGCCCATCTGTATGGCGTAGTAGTAGCATAACCACGACGCGCCGGTAGCCAGGCCCGACGCCGCCAGAAACGCAAGCTCGCGCCGGTTCGCCCCCTTGACCAGCCCCATCTTTTCCTTGCCCGCAACCATCGTCCACGCCATGGCAAGCACGAACATCGTGCGGATGGCGGTGGCCAAGTTGCTTTCAACCCCTTCAATACCCACCTTCGCCAGCACCGAGGTAAGCGCGGCGAACACAGCGGCGGCCAGGGCATAGGCAATGCTGGCACGGTAATCGCGGTCGTTCGCTCCGTTCGCGTTGGCGGATTTCCTCTCGATCATCAGGAACGTTCCCGCAGTCGCCACGGCGGTGCCGGCAAGTCGCAGGCCCAAATCGCCGGTTTCGTTGAACAGCACGATGGAAAGCACCACGGCCATGAACGTGCTCGATTTATCGATGGGCACGACCTTGTTAACGTCGCCGACTGAAAGCGCCTTGAAATAGCAGATCCACGATCCGCCCGTCGCCAAGCCGGACAACGCAAGGAACAGCCACGATTTCGGCGAGATGCCGCCGATGGTCCCCGCCGACCCGACCACGGCCACCATCACCCAGGTGAAAACAGCCACAACGCAGGTGCGAAGCGCCGTGGCAACGTCGGAATCGATGGTTCTGATGCCGCATTTGGCAAGGATGGAAACAATGCCCGCGAACAGCGCGGACGCAAAAGCCGCAACAAGCCAAAGTTGCACGATGCGCCTCCAAGACGGTTGACCAGCAGCCCCCATTATCGCCCGAAGCGCACGCCCGCGCCACCGTCGGAAAAGGCATCTTCTCTTGGTGAGGCGAAACGTGGTAATGTGAAACAAATCGGATGCGAAAAGCGACTGCGACCGCCGTGGCCGCGGTGCTGCATCCAAGGGAGGCAAAAGGCCTCAAACGAACACACCTTAGGGGATGTCTTTTTGGTCATTGTTCTTTAGGGAACGGTTAATCGTATAGCGTTTCGAAGAAGGCCGTAGCAAGGCCTTGCGTTATTGCGCCGTTCCTCACCTGTTTGAAATATCGTCTCAAGTCTCGACGAACAGGAACAACAATGAACAACTTCCCAAAAGCGAACAGCTTCGATATCGATCTCGTCCGTTCCAAAATCATGGGTCCCAACCCGCTTAAGCTCTGCGAGGAGCTGCTTCATGGTGCCGATCTTGCACAAGGGTCCCGTGTTTGCGACCTCGGATCCGGCGCCGGCATCACTAGCGTGATGCTCGCGCGCGAGTACGGGTTCGACGTTTACGCCGTCGACCTGTGGAGCGACCCCGCCAAAAACCGTGCTTTCTTTCGCCGTATGGGCGTGCCGGATGGACAAATCCACCCCGTTAAGGCCGATGCTGCAGAAGGCTTGCCGTTTGAGCCGCGGTTTTTCGACGCGGTGGTAAGCATCGACTCTTACAACTATTTCGGCCGCGATCCGCGATATCTCGGCGAAAAGCTTCTTCCTTACGTGAAGCCGGGCGGGAAGATCTACCTTTCTATTCCCGGCATGGTGCGCGATTGCCATGATGCGCTGCCGGAGCGTCTGCTTGTCTCGTGGACTCCCGAGCAGCTTGAGTACGTGCACGATATGGCCTGGTGGCAAGCTATAATCGGCAAAACGCCCGGCGTGGTTATCAAGGATATGCATCAGATGACGTGCACGCGCGAGGCGTGGGCCGACTGGATCGCTTGCGAAAACGAATACGCTCGCGGTGACAGGGCGGCCGTCAAAGCGGGAGCGCTCGACTACTTGAACACCATCGCGGTCACGCTGGTGAAGGGATAAGCAAGGCGGCGAAAAGCGGGGCGGCGGGCGCAAATCGGCCGCTGTCCCGCTTCGCCTTTCGCACGCAGCGCGCCATCGGGCCTTTTGACCCCTGCGCGCATCCCCGGTCCCCTGCGCCGCGTCCATTCAGGAGCGTTTCAGGAAAGGGTGCCATCATGCGGGCCATCGAGGAAATCTACCGAGATGGAGGCGGTCACCATGAAGAAGCGTCACCTTGGAGTCGCAGGGTTCACGGCTGCGGCGGCGTTGGCGTTTTCCCTTGCAGGTTGTGCGGGACAAGAAGGAGGCGCTGCGAACGAGACGTCGGCTGTCACCTCGTCGTCTACCGAGCAGTCGGGCGATTCGGCAAGCTCGTCGTTCGCCGAGGCGGCGGCGCTCGACCTTTCGTCGCAAAAGCTTGCAGATGCCGACGTTTCCACAAGTGAGTCGTTCAGCGACGCGACCGACGGCGGGCATGCCATCATAGCCGACGCAACGTCTGCCCAGTATTCTGCCGCTGCCGTGCAAAAGACCGGCGACTCCAGCGGCGACGAAGCTGATTTCTACGGCGAAAACGCCAGCATGTTCGCCACGAACGGCGCGACGCTCGATTTGTCGAACATCATCGTGGGAAGCGACGGCACGCATGCGAACGGCGTGTTCTCCTACGGTTCGGGCACGACGGTGAACATCTCGCATTCCATTATCCGCACGGCGGGCAACTGCTCGGGCGGCCTTATGACCACCGGCGGGGCGACGATGAACGCCTCCGATGTGACCGCCGAAACCCAAGGCAACTCTTCTGCGGCCATCCGATCGGATCGCGGCGGCGGCGACGTGAACGTGTCCGGCGGGTATTTCACCACCCAGGGCACGGGTTCGCCCGTCATCTATTCCACGGCGGACGTTGCCGTCGAGGGCGCGTATCTGCAATCGAGCTCGTCCCAGGGCGTGGTGGTGGAGGGAAAGAACTCCGTATCGCTGACGGGCTGCCAGCTCATTGCGTCGAACACGTCGAAGAACAGCGACAAGTCCGACTATTATCAGGCGGTGATGATTTACCAATCCATGTCCGGCGACGCAACTCAGGGCACGGCGGCATTTTCCATGAACGGCGGCTCGCTCACGAACCAGAACGGCGACATCTTCTTCGTGAACAACACGTCGTGCGAGATCGACCTTACCGGTTCAGCCATTGTGAACAACGACGCATCGGGCGTGTTCCTGCGCGCCGCGGCTGCCGGGTGGGGGTCGCAGGGAAGCAACGGCGGCAAGGTGAACTTGCGGGCATCCGGCCAGGTCATAGACGGGGATATGCTCGTTGACGACGTGTCGGCGCTCAACCTGTACCTTAACGACGGGTCGACCTTTGCCGGTGCCATCAACCCGACGGGGCAGCAGGGCGACGTGTACGTGGAGCTTGACGCGAACAGCACCTGGACGCTTACGGGCGATTCGTACGTCACCAGCCTGACGTGCGTGCAAGGCGCCATCAACCTCAACGGGCACAAACTCTACGTGAACGGTGTGGAATACGATGGCGAAAGCGCCGTCGCCGGTTCGGCCGTCGACACGTCGAGCAGCTCGTCGGGCGCGACGGGCGGGCAACCGGGCGGCGCGCCTGAGGCCCCCGGCAACAACGGCGGCGCCGGCGGCAACGGGGGATCCACCCCGCCGAGCAAGCCCGGGGAATAGGGGGCACGCCGGCGAAGCGCCGAATACGGCCGATGTGCGGAACGTGCCGCTTAACGTGCGACGGGGGGGGGTTCGCCAGTCGATTTCCGGCGTGGTAGGCGGCCACCGCGTTCGCTGCCTTCCGGCTATATTCCAGCAGTTCAGCGCAAAGAGGATGAGTGAGCAATCGCTCGTCCTCTTTTGTTCAGCGCGCCATCGCTGGCAAGGCTGTTGAATCGCCGGTAGAGGGCTTCCGGAATCGTCCTGAGGTTTGCGTAGAGCTTTACTAGATTCTGACTTGCATAACTGTGCATAGTGTATATATACTGTGCTTACCGGTTATATACACGAAAGGCCGACCGTGGACATCATCATCTCGAACAACAGCGACAAGCCCATCTACGAGCAGATCTCGTCCCAGATCAAAAGCCAGATACTATCAGGCGCTTTGGCGTGCGGCGAAAAACTCCCTTCCATTCGGGCATTGGCGAACGGCGTTGGCGTGAGCGTCATCACCACCAAACGCGCCTACTCCGATTTGGAAGCGGAAGGATTCATCGAAACCGTGCAAGGCAAAGGCTGTTTCGTTGCTTCGGGCAGTCATGAGATGCTGCGCGAAGAGCAGCTGCGCCGCGTCGAGGAGTTGCTGGCGAAAGCTGCCGAACAGGCATCTGACCTGGGTGTTTCGCGTGCTGAGCTGCACGAGATGCTCGATTTGATCGTAGACGGGGAATCCGAGTAACGCGGGAAAGGGGAAGCTTCATGACAAATCTGCTCGACATACGGCATGTGAACTGCGATTTGAGCGATTCGTTCGCATTGCGCGACGTAAGCCTTGCGGTCGCTCCTGGCGAGATCGTCGGTTTCGTCGGTGCGAACGGGGCCGGCAAGACCACGATGATCCGCGTGGCGTTGGGCTTGCAGCACATCGGCGCGGGTGAGGTCGAGCTGCTCGGTGAACCATTCGGAGCCGATGCTTCGGGCCAGGTTCAACGCGCCGTTCGCTCTCGTATCGGCGTGGTACTCGACACATGCCCGTTTCCTTCGGAGCTGCGCGTCGCCCAGGTGGTGACATGCCTGAAACCCGCGTTCCCGCAATGGGACGATTCGCTGTTCGACGGCCTTATCGCGCAGTTCGCCATAAGTCAGAAGACGAAGGTGAAGGAGCTTTCGCGCGGTATGGGCATGAAGTTGCAGATTGCGGTAGCCCTTTCGCATGGTGCCGATCTGCTGCTTCTCGACGAAGCCACGGCGGGTCTCGACCCGTTGGCTCGCGACGAGATTCTTGAGATGCTGCAGGAGTTTGTGGGTGACGGCGAGCGCGGCGTGCTGCTTTCCAGCCATATCACCTCCGACTTGGAGCGTGCTGCCGATCGTGTCGTGGGCATCGATGCAGGGCGGATCATCTTCGACGTGTCGCGCGAAGCCATCACCGATACCGCGGGTATCGCGCATTGTGCAGCTGACCAGGTGGCGGAAATACTCGAATGCGTGTCGGATGCGCGTGCGGTCAAACGCGAGTTCAGTTGCGACGTGCTCGTCCCGAACCGGTTCGAATTCGCGCAGGCGTTTCCCGAGGTTGCCTGCGATCGCGCAAATGTAGGAGACTACCTGCACTTCATGTTGAAAGGGGGCCGCTGATGTTGGCTGCCGTGAAATCCGAATTGGCGATCATGCGCACCATGGTTCTGCTTATGGCCGCCATGTCCGTTACCGTGTGCATATTCATGTGCTTCGGCATGGGCTCGTACGCAGGGGCCTCCGCGGCATGCGCAATGGTGCCCATGCTGGTCATGTTCTCGCTGCTGGGCTATGACGATCAAAACGGTTGGCTGCGCTATCGCAGCGCACTTCCTTTTTCGCGCCGCGATATCGTCGTAGGGCGGTATGCGACGATCCTTATTTGCTCGGTAATCGCGATCGTTCTTTTGTTCGTTGTTGCCCTGGCATGCACGCTGGTATTTCCTGCTTTGGGGGTTTACATGGAAACGGCGCCGGCATCCGAGATCTTTGCGGCATGCGTGGCTTCCTCCGTCATCGTGCTGGTGCTCGTTTCTATCGCTCAGCCGTTTGCGACGAAGTTCGGCACCGCGAAGGGTGTGCGCTACATCGCTTGCGCTCTCATGTTCATCGGGTGCCTTATCTACGTTGGGACGCAATTCGCTGCGCCTGAGTTGTTCGGCGGTTTCGGGGATTGGGTGTCTCAGCATCCGATTGCTTCGCTTGTTGCGCTGGTCGTCGCTTCCCTGGCAATCTATGCGGCAAGCTGCAAGCTCAGCATCCGCATTTTCGAGAAGAAGGACGTTTAGCGGGTTCTTTGCGAGTGAGGTCCGTCGCTTTTGCGGGGCAAAGGAATGTCGCGGCGTTCGGTCCCTGCGCTCAAGCAGCGGCTGCAAGATACGAGCGGCGTCGTAAAACCGGAGAACGGGCATCGCGGCTGTTCATCGAAGCGCCGCCTGTTTCCTCGATCGTGGGCGTGGTATGATGCTTCTGCAGTCGTTTCTTAAACCTTGCTTTAGGTTTAAACATTCTCGAAAGGAAGCCGCCATGTATACGATCGGGCAGGTCTCGGAGATGTTCGACATCCCGGTATCCACGTTGCGCTATTACGACAAGGAAGGCCTGTTCCCCAACCTGGAGCGCGCGGGCAACATTCGCCAGTTCGGCGAAAACGAGCTTGAGCTGCTCCGCGTCATCGAATGCCTCAAGAAGACGGGGCTTGAAATCAAGGACATCAAGCGCTTCGTCGACATGGTCCAAGAGGGCCCGTCCACGTACGCCGAGCGAAAACAGCTCTTCGAGGCGCGCAAGGAAAGGACCGAGCAGGAGATTGCGCGCCTTCAAAGAGCACTCGCCATGGTGGAGTTCAAATGCTGGTACTACGAAACCGCCCAAAAAGACGGCGGGGAAGAGCGCCTGGCCAAGATGATCCCCGACGGCCTGCCCAAGGACGTTCGCGAACTGTACGACCTGGCGCACAGTTGATCGTGCGCCAGGTCCGTTCTCCAATGCGCCGGTAGCGGTTTATGCTTCCAGGGCGTTGTAAATATCGTCGCTCACAGGCTCAAGCCATTCGTTGCTTGTATCTTCGCCGGGGTATTCGAAGGCCAGGTGGCTGAACCAGCTATCGGCAGCGGCACCGTGCCAGTGCTTAACGTTCGCGGGGATCTCCACCACGTCGCCAGGGTGCAAGCGCTGGGCGGGTTTGCCCTCTTCCTGATACCATCTTCGCCGTCCACGCAGATCAGCACCTGGCCGCCGCCTTTGCTTGCGTGATGGACGTGCCAGTTGTTTCGACAGCCCGGTTCGAAGGTCGCGTTGAACATGGGCAGGTAGTCGTCGGGCCCGGTAAGCGCGTTCAGGTAGCTTTGCCCGATGAAGTGCGGGGCGAATGCCTCGTTGGGCTCGCCCAAGCCGAAGAAGCCGCCATGGTTGCCGGCTTCGCTGCCTGTTTCGTCGTCCCCGTAAACCTCTTTCGCCATGTTGAACGCCGCCCACGCGTTGGGCCAGCCGGCGTAAAACGCGATATGGGTCAGGATCTCGGCCATCTCCTCTTGCGTAACGCCGTTGTTCCGGGCGCTCGCAAGATGATATTTCAGAGAGCTATCCGTGATGCCCTTTCCAATGAGGGCGCTTATGGTGACGATGCTGCGCAGCTTAAGCGGCAGCTTGTCTTCGCGACTCCACACCTCTCCGAACAGCACGTCATCATTGAGATGGGCGAACTCGGGGGCGAATGCGCCAAGGGCATCGTGCCCGGCGGTCTGCTTTATAGCCATGATGGGTTCCTTTCGGGTGGGGCGTATTCGGTGTTTGCGGTGGTTTGCGCGCGCTCAAATGTCGTCATCGTCGTTTTGCAGCCGGTAGATAAGGTAATCCAGGCATTCGAGTCTCTTTTGCCCTGCATGGATGTCGGCGAGCAGCTTGCGACGATGTTCCTTAAGCAGCTGCATGCGCGCGTATTCGCTTGGTGCGCCGGCGATCGCGCAGATGAGCATCTCATCGCAACCTGCGTCGCGCAAACAGCAGGTAGTCTTGTCGTTCATGGTTGCTAACGGGACAGCTTCACCTTGGTGGTGCCTGCAAGCGGCTTCTCGCCGGGGCGGCTTTTGGGGCCCACAAGCTCATGCGGTCGGTAAAGCTCCTCAAGGAAGTCGACCTCATCAGGCGAGAGCTCAAGTTCAAGGGCGGCGACGGCGTCGTCCACGCGCTCAGGTTTCGAGCAGCCGACGATGGGGGCCTCGATACCGCGGGCCCAATGCCAGGCAAGCGCCACCTGCGACATCGTCGCATCATGCGCGGCGGCGATTTCGGCAACGCGCTTAATGATGGGCATGTCGATATCTCGGTCGTGGTCGTATTTGTTCACCATCGTCTTGTCGGTGGTTCCGCGCGTGCTTTCGCTCTCCCATGTAGGCCGGCACAGATGGCCGGAGGCCAAGGGGCTGTACGGAGTGATGGCCATCCCGAATTGGCGGCAAACGGGCAGCATCTCGCGCTCGTCCTCGCGATATAGCAGGTTGTAGTGGCATTGCATGCTGGAGAACCTGGTCCAGCCGTGCGCGTCGGCCACATCCTGCAGGTTATGCAGCTGATACGCGTACATGGCGCTTGCGCCGAGGGCGCGTACCTTCCCTTCGCGCACCAGGTCGTTCAGGGCTTCCATGGTTTCCTCCATGGGCACGTCGTAGTCGAAGCGATGGATGATGTACAGGTCCAGGTAGTCAGTGCCGAGCCTCGTAAGCGAGCCCTCGATCTCTCGCTTGATCGCCGCCGCGGACAGGCCGCCTTCGTTGAAGTGGACCTTGCTGGCAAGGACAACCTTGTCGCGCGCCACGCCAAGGTTGCGCAGCGCTGCTCCGATATATTCCTCGCTCGTGCCGAAGCTGTAGCAATTCGCCGTATCGATGAAGTTGATCCCCGCATCGAGCGCGCGTTCGATGACGGTTTGCGTCTCATCGGGCCCGATGGTCCATTGGTGGAAGTCCGGGCTTGCTTCGCCGAAGCTCATGCCGCCAAGGCAAAGCTTCGAGATTTCGATGCCGGAATCGCCCAGGGTGGTGTACTGCATGTATTCCTCGTCTCTATCGGTTGATGTTTTCCATACACCACAGTAAGTGCCGAAGATTGAAATGTTAAATACCTATACGTACTATATGGACATACGGAAAACGAATATCAAAGCAGTAAATCTTGCGCTTTCGCATTAGCTTGATAGGGGGACCATGGAATTCCGAACGCTGCGCTATTTTCTCGCCGTCGCACGCGAGCAGAATATGACCGAGGCGGCCAACGTGCTGCACGTGACGCAGCCCACGCTTTCGCGGCAGATCGCGGAGCTGGAGCGTGAGCTGGGCGTGGAGCTGTTCGAGCGTACGAACCGATCGTGCGTGCTCACCGGCGATGGGATGCGTTTGCGCCAGCGTGCGGAGGAGATCGTGTCCCTGGTCGAGCAAACCGAAGGGGAGCTTGCCGACAGGGAGCTTGGGATCTCGGGGAACATCCGCATCGGCGCGGGCGAAACGCAGGCGATGCGGTTCGTGCTCGACGTATTCGCGGCTTTGTGGCGCGATCATCCCGGTGTGACGTGCGGGCTATATACCGGCAACGCCGATGCGGTGGAGGAGAGATTGGAACGCGGTCTTCTGGATTTTGCGCTCGTCATAGAGCCTGTCAATCTTGAGAAGCACGAGTGGATTCGCATGCCGAACCCCGATCGCGTGGGCGTTGCGGTGGCAGCCGACGGGCCTTGGGGAGCATTGCGCTCAGCTACCCCTGCGGATGTTGCGAAGATGCCGCTTTTGCTGAGTTCGCGCACCTCGAACAGGGCCGTCGACCTTGCGGCGTGGTCGAGCGGGGCGATAGACCCGGAAGTTCTCGACGTAGTGGGGCGGTTCGACCTTATCGGCAACGCATCGCATCTTGTGCGTTCAGGTGTCGCTTGCGCCATGGGCATCGATCATTTGCTGCAGCTCGACGGTTCCTCCGATCTGCGCTTTGTGCCGCTTGATCCCCCGCTCGAGATCGCGTCGTTTCTCATCTGGAAGAAGTATCGGTTGCGTTCCCGCGTCTGCGAGGAGTTCCTCAAGCGGCTGCGATCGGCTTTGCCGGAGCGGTGCTAGTTTTGCGTTTTGAAAGCGCCGTTCCGCAGGTGAAATGACCTGTTTGCCAAGTTTTTGCTCATGGTATTCGGTGGCGATTGATGTGCGTTGATTCAGACAGCGGGCACGGAAGCGTCGACTTTCATGCGATTTGCGGCGCGTTCGCTCGATGCTCCGCCTGCTTCCCTAAAGCCCGAACTCCTCTTGAAGCAGCTTTGCGAAATCGGCTTCAGGTTCGGCGGCTTTTGCCAGTAGCTCGTCTTTGCGGTCGCGGCTCAAGCGCTTGAAGCGATACTCCGCGCTCATGGCATCGTGTTTGGTGGCGAATTCGGCTACGGCCAGAAGGTTCAGAGGCCCGCGTCCGCGCGTGTACTTCGCGCCTGTGCCCGCTTGATGCGCGGCGAATCGCGCCTGCACGTCAGGAGAGTACCCGGTGTACAGGCTGCCATCGGCGCATTCGATCACGTACATGAAATGACGTTTGGCCATTGTGTGGGTCGCATCGTCGTGGTGCTCGCTTGCAGAAGCATCCGGCGCTTCCGCGCACGGGTCCTTGTCGTCTTGCGGCGATGTTGAGCAGCGGGTCGCCCCTGCGGCGCCACCTGCTTCTGTGGAATCTGCGGCCCGCGAGGTGCCAAGGGTTCGCTTTGCTTGTGCATTCGCGGCGCTTTCGTTTCGGTCCCCATCGTTTTGTGCGGTCGCCCAATCGCTGTCGTCAACAAGCTCTTTCCCCAGCTCGGCCGCAAGCTTCGGCAGCAAATCAGCCATCGTGGCGTCGATGGCGTTCTTCTTCAGCTGACACTCCCAGATCACGTGCACGCGCCAGCTCATTTCCTCGAGCTTGTGCACGTTCTCGGCGTCGCGTTCGACGTTACGGGCGAATTTCGCCTCCCAATACTCGACGTTCTTCTTCGGCGCGCTCGGTTTGCAATGCGGGCAGCGATGCCAAAAACAGCCCCGCACCTCGATCGCAACGCGTTTGCCCGGCCACGCGATATCGGGATGTCCGGGCACCTTCCATTGCAGCCGATAGCCCGTCAGCCCCGCCTTCCGCAGACGCTCGCGCACCAGCAGCTCGGGTTTTGTGTTCGCCCGCTTGTTGCCTTGCATGCTTTTGTGCACCGCATAGTTCGATGCGGGTGGGGAAGGGACGCGCACGGTGACGACGTCAACGCGGCTTTCGCCAGTCGCCCCGGCTTTCGCGCCAGCCGTCACAAACCCGCGCTTGACGCTGCTGGGAGACGGAACCTCGCCCAGTGCCCCGGTTTCCGCGGCTTCCAAAAGCGGTAGCAGCTCTTCTTGCCAGCGCGCGGTCAAGCGCTCCAGCTGCCAAGCTGCGTTCGCAGGGCTCGTTGAGGGCAGCACGTGCGCCGCCAGCCCCACCTGCCATTGCAGGTAGCGCTTGTATAGCCGTCCGGCGGTTCCGCCGTTGCAGATCACGGCGCCGATATGCGCCGCTTCCAGCACGCGCTCGACTTGCGCGGGGACCACGTTCTTGATACTCGCGTCGCTCGATCCCTTGATATCGCACGAGGCTATGACGTCCCATAAGGCAACGCCGTGCTCGAGCAACATCTGTTTCTTCGCCGCAATCGACTCCTCAAGCGTCAAAGGTTGTCCGTCGCCTCTTAGTCCGCCCTCGTTTTGCGGCACGGGTTCGCCCAAGCATGCGGCCATCACGCGCCAAAAGCGGTTTTGCGGGTTGCCGTAGTAAAAGGCTTTCTCGCGCGATAGCACCGAGGGAAACGACCCCAGCACCAAAATCCGCGAACGCTCGTCGAACACGGGCTCAAACCCGTGCGATATATGTTGGTAACTTGCCATGCGCCCCAGTATAGCGAATAGGGGAGCGCCCCGGCTCATCCCCGTAACACGCCGACGATTCGTCAAGCCGGCGATCTTGGATGGCCGGACATCGCTCCGGTTGCATTTCTCCCAACTGCAGCATCGCTTCCCTTGCTATTGGTTGCCTATTTTTGCCTTTCGGCGGCGCTTCCACGTCTTCCTGCTCCAGGCGCAAAGGATTTCGACTACGGGAATGGTCAAAAACACGACCCATGCGGGATGTGCCTGATTGAGCGCGAACGCCATCCAGCAGAACCAGGCAATGGCGCCGATCGGATACAGGCCGCCTATCAGGCGCGATATCCTTCGTTTCTCCCACGCGTTGCCGATAACGTAGTATGCCGGAACGGCGAAGACGAGCATCAACCCGGGAATCCATGCGTTGGTGAACAGTCCCAGCAGCAGATATGCAACCAAAACCACCAGCGGGAAGGGGAAGCTGCGCCAAGCGCGTTCGGGCTTGCGCCCGAATGCCTTGTGCGCTTCGTGCCAGTTCTCGAAATACTGTTCTCCGATGATCACGCCGCTGCTGTCAACGTGCACGGATTTGGGATCGTCGGCGGTTCCGCTTGCATTCGGCTGCTCGACATGCACGCCATCCCATCCCACGTGCACTTCCTCGCCTTTTTTGCGGTTGGTCACATGTACGCCGCTCCAGCCGATGTGCACCTCTTCTCCCTTTTTCGTATCGCGAACATGAATCCCATCGCGAAATGAGACATGCGCGTAATCGTCGCCTTTGCCGTGTCCCTGGCTGTTGTCGCTTTCGGCATCGTTGTCGTTGCGGCTGGATTCGAAAGCAGCGCCGTCCATGCTGCTGTCCGCGCTGCCTCCTGCTTGGTCGTTGTCGCTCGCTTCGGAATCGCGCCCACCGTCGTCGCGGTCGTCCTCTGTGGCATCTGGCTTTCCTTGCGAATAGCCTTCGCCGGCGCTCGCTCCCGACATTTCCGCCGCATCCGGCGCGGGCTGCGAGACCTGCGAATCGCTTTTGGCGGCCTCCCTCCATAGCAGCTCGTCCAACGTCAAGTCGTACAAAGCTGCCAGCGCGATAAGGTTGTCCGTGTCCGGCAGGCTTTCGGCGCGTTCCCATTTCGATACCGCTTGGCGGCTCACGCCTAGCTTGTCCGCCAGCGCTTCCTGCGACAGCCCCGCCTGCTTGCGTCGGGCGGCCAATCGTCGGGCGATTCCCTTATCCATGCGGCTCCTTCCAGGGCATTATCCAAATCGAAGATAATCGGGCAAGTACCTACCCCAAATCCGCTTTCCAAGGTACTCCGTAAAGCCCGGTTGCGGAACCGTTTTCAGTTTGCATTTTCGATGTCGGCGCCCGCAACTGCAGGTTGCCTCTATCCTTGACGGCTCTCCCACCTGGTTATATGCGAATCCCCGTAGCCTGCGCAATCGGAATCCCTATCCTTGCAACACGCCGACGATCCCCAGGGCCATTGCCCCCAGATGCCTCAGTGACGCTTGCTGGTTTGACCGCCATCGTCGGGCCCGCCCTTTATCGCATCGGCAACGCTCCAGCTGCATTCCGGCAGCGCGGCTCGCCTTTGCTCTCCCGACAGCGCTTGCGGGCACGCCGCGCCCCCTCGTAACTCTCCCGCAAAAGCCCTTGCACTCGCAGCCCTTACGCAGGATTCTCGTGGATCATGATGTGCTTCACGGTGGGGAAGCCCTGCTCGACGGCATCGTGGGCGCGTTCTGCTATCGCGTGGGCGTCTACCAGTCGCAGCTGCCCATCAACGGCTATTTCGGCGTCTACATATACTTTGTTGCCGAATTTGCGCGTGCGCAGCGCGTCGATGCGCATCACTCCGTCCTGCGCCAAGATGCAATCGCGCACCTCAAGCTCGAACGTGGGCGCGCACGGCGTGTCCGTCACCTTGTCCACGGCATCGCGCAGCACCTCGAAGGCCACTTTGAAGATAATCAGGCAGATGACGATGGATGCCAGCGGGTCGCATACGCCCCAACCGAGCATGGCGCCGCCGATGCCCGCAAGCGCGCCGACTGACGACAGCGCGTCGGAGCGGTGATGCCAGGCGTCGGCCATGAACGCGTCGGAGTTCATGATCCGCGCCCAGTGCCGTGTGTACCAGAACATGCTCTCCTTCGCGACGATGCTCACCACCGCGGCCGATAGCGCCAGCCAGCCGGGCGCCGTCGCGTGCCGATATGCGCCCGTTGCAATCGATTGGATCGAAGCGAACCCGATGCCTGCGCCCGTTGCCGCCAATATCAGGCCAAGCGCCATGGACGCCAGGCATTCGAAACGCTCGTGGCCGTAGGGGTGGCTCTCGTCCGCATCGCGTTGCGAGATCCTTACGCCCAGGAACGCGATGGCGGTGGCGAACACGTCGGACAGCGAGTGCACGGCGTCCGAGACCATAGCTGCCGAGTTGCCGAATATGCCTGCAAACAGCTTGAACGCCGACAGCGCCACGTTGCCGGCAACCCCTACCATGGCAAGCTTGTTCGCGATTCGCTTCTCGTCAAGCGCCGAACCGGCGGTCTCGTCCACCGTCGCGTTTGCGCGCTTTTCTGTATCCATCATGCCGATCCTCCTGCATCGCCTGCCGCACGGTCTTCCAGCCCGCCGGGCGGCAAGGCGCTTTTGAAATAAACCCATACTAAGCACCCGCGCCGGGTATGTCATCGGTGACTTGTGGTTCGCGAGATTTTTTAACAATAGAAGCCATGTTCTGGGCGGTTTCGCGGGGAAAGGGCCGAAGTTGCCCTCTCCATCGCCATCCATGTCGGCTCCGGGTCGGGGAAACGCGTCCGAAAAGCCGGCCTCCTCCTGCTAACAGGCGCCGGCTTTCAGGAAGCGTCCGAAACCGTCTTGCCTTCCGCCTCGTCTTGCCCCTAGCCGGAAGCTCGCCCGCGTCAACCCCTTCTTGCGAAAGTGTCGCGAAACCCATGCGTTTACCGCCCCTTTCGCCGAAATTCTCATTGTTTTTGATGGTGGAAAACCACCGCCGAAATCGCTTCCGAAAAATGCCGCTTTACGAATGCCGACCGGGGGTTTCGCGGTTTTCCAGCGATGGTGGAAAACAACCCCATACCCCCATCCATGGATTTTTCAGCGGAATAAAACACAACATATTGGGGCGAAATAGCGTATGATAGGGACACCGACCAAGCGACCCGAACGTACCGAGGTCGCAAATTTTCACGAAATTTCCGAACGCGCAGGTCATGCCCTGTGTGGCCTTTTGCGCTCGGATGAAGGTAATCCGCAAGGCGCCCGCCAGGCACCTTGCGCGAGAAGCAAGAAGGGTGTGAGCGGCATGAAGATCATCAAGCGCAGCGGCTCCGAGGCGACGTTCGACATCAACAAGATCGTCAACGCCATCAAGGGTGCCAACGGGGACGTCGTTCCCGAGGAGCGCCTGACCGAAGACCAGATCGCGCTGGCGGCGCACAGCGTCGAGTGGCTTTGCAGCCGCTCGGGCCATACCGTGTCCGTGGAAGAGGTCCAGGACATGGTCGAGAATCAGATCATGGCGCAGGGCCGTTACTCCGTCGCGCGCAAGTACATCATCTACCGCTACAACCAAACGCTCAAGCGCCAGTCCAACACCACCGACGACAAGATCTTGTCGCTCATCGAGTGCAACAACGAGGAAGCAAAGCAGGAGAACTCGAACAAGAACCCCACGGTCAACTCCGTGCAGCGCGACTACATGGCGGGCGAGGTCTCCAAGGACATCACCATGCGCCTGCTCTTGCCGGCCGACGTGGTGGAGGCCCACAACGAGGGCATCATCCACTTCCACGACTCCGACTACTTCGCGCAGCACATGCACAACTGCGACCTGGTGAACCTTGAGGACATGCTGCAAAACGGCACCGTCATCTCCGGCACGCTCATCGAGCGCCCGCACAGCTTCTCCACCGCGTGCAACATCGCCACGCAGATTATCGCCCAGGTGGCCAGCTGCCAGTACGGCGGCCAGTCCATCTCGTTGACGCATCTCGCGCCGTTCGTCGAGGTCAGCCGCCAGAAGATCCGCCGCCAGGTGCTGCAGGAGATCAACGCGCTGGGCCTCGAGGCCAACGCCGACCGCATCACCGAGGTCGTAGAGGGCCGTCTGCGCGATGAGATCCGCCGCGGCGTGCAGACCATCCAGTACCAGGTGGTCACGCTCATGACCACCAACGGCCAGGCGCCGTTCGTCACCGTCTTCATGTACCTCAACGAGGCGCGCAGCGAAGCGGAGAAGCGCGACCTCGCCATGATCATCGAGGAAACGCTCGCCCAGCGCTACGAGGGCGTCAAAAACGAGGAAGGCGTGTGGATCACCCCGGCGTTCCCCAAGCTCATCTACGTGCTTGAGGAGGACAACGTCACCGAGGACAGCCCGTACTTCTACCTCACCAAGATGGCGGCGAAGTGCACGGCCAAGCGCATGGTCCCCGACTACATCTCCGAGAAGAAGATGCGCGAGCTGAAGCTGTCGAAGGGCGAGACCGAGGGCAACGGCGACTGCTACACCTGCATGGGCTGCCGCAGCTTCCTCACGCCCGACCGTTCCGGCAACGGCTACGACAACGTGGCAAACGCCGGCAATTATCAGCCGGGCAAGCCGAAGTACTACGGTCGCTTCAACCAGGGCGTCGTCACCATCAGCCTGCCTGACGTGGCGCTTTCCTCGTACGGTGACATGAACAAGTTCTGGCAGATCTTCGACGAGCGTCTCGAGCTGTGCTACAAGGCCCTCATGTGCCGCCATAACCGCTTGAAGGGCACGCTGTCCGACGCGGCGCCCATCCTGTGGCAATACGGTGCGCTCGCACGCCTTGAGAAGGGCGAGCCCATCGACAAGTTGCTCTACGGCGGCTACTCCACCATCAGCCTGGGCTACGCCGGCCTGTACGAGTGCGTCAGGTACATGACGGGTCACAGCCACACCGACGCCGAGGGCACTCCGTTCGCCATGGAAGTCATGCAGCACATGAACGACAAGTGCGCCGAGTGGAAGGCGGCCACGAACATCGACTTCTCGCTGTACGGCACGCCGCTCGAGTCCACCACGTACAAGTTCGCGAAGGCCCTGCAGCGCCGCTTCGGCATCATTCCGGGCATCACGGACAAGGGCTATATCACGAACAGCTACCACGTGCACGTCACCGAGAAGATCGACGCGTTCGACAAGCTGAAGTTCGAAAGCGCCTTCCAGCGCCTTTCCCCCGGTGGGGCCATCAGCTACGTCGAGGTGCCCAACATGCAGGACAACCTCAAGGCCGTCATCCGCGTCATGCAGTACATCTACGACAACATCATGTACGCGGAGCTGAACACGAAGTCGGACTACTGCCAGGAATGCGGCTACGACGGCGAGATCCAGATCGTCGAGGACGATGGCAAGCTCGTGTGGGAGTGCCCGAAGTGCGGCAATCGCGACCAGGAGAAGCTCAACGTTGCGCGCCGTACCTGCGGATACATCGGAACCCAGTTCTGGAACCAGGGCCGTACCCAAGAGATCAAGGACCGCGTCTTGCACCTGTAAGCGCAGGGACAGCGGCTTGTTGAAGCGATTCGTGTGCTGATCAAGGACCGCGGATCGTTAAGCGAATCCGCCTGTTGCTCAAGGGTCGCGCTGCGTCGGTAAACGCAAGGCTCTGCCCGCTTCGCAATCAACCTATTACACCAGGAATGCCGCCCCCGGGCGGCTTCATGCATTCGGGCAAAAGCCCGCCCTTCGTGCCTTATAGCCCCATGCCTTGCGCGTACCATGCAGCCACCTGCTCGGGCGTCGTCTGCGCGCCATCCCTGCAGGCGCGGTTGATTTGCGATTTCAGCTCTTGCTTCAAGGGGAAACCGCAACAAGAAGGGCCGAACCCATAAGGTTCGACCCTTCGCCCTTCTCGCTTTCGCGTTACGCCTGCAGCGCGTCGTTGCGATGCTTGTAGAACACGTGGCATTGCTGGGGCTCCAGCACGCACATCCCGTCCTCGTCGCGGCTCACCACCATGGCTTCCAACACCTGTCGGGTACGCTGCTGTCCGGAGTTGGCGGGATCGTACCCGCCGAACTGCTCCTGAAGGAACGCGTTCACCAGTCGCTCGTGCTCGCTTGCGGGCATGCTGAATCGCACCAGGTCAAGCTCGTTTTCCGGTGTATCGTTCAGCTCCATCAGAAACGTCACCGTGCTGCCGTCTTCGAAACGGTATTCGAACGAAGGCTTCAGTTCGCCTCCGTTGTTCAGCTCGGTGATCAGCGGAATCGGATCCTCGCCGTCTTGCGGCTCGGCGCCGCCCGCAGCCTGCTGATACCGCTCAAGCTGCTCCTGGATGATGTTCCATTCCTCGTCGTCCTCAATGGGGGACAGGTCGATGGACGCGAACTCCGAGCCCTCGGGTACTGTCAGCGTATCCTTGTTGTAGGAGGACGCATACACGTTCGTGAAGCCGTCCTCATCGGTGCCGCCGTCGGTGTACACAATGTAGCTTTTCCCGAAAAACGGGCTATCGAACATAAGCAGCGCCTCGCATTCCAGCACAACGCCGTCCTCGTTTTCCGCCTTAAACCTCAAATCGTCGATATGCGAAGCGTTCTCTGCGCTCATTCGCCGTTCCTTTCATCATCGTTTAGCGGGATGGTTTACGCATCAGCAAGCCTACGGGCCTACACGCTTGCAGGCATACGGCAAGCTCCGCAGGCCCCCGTCCTGCGTTGCAGGCATACGGCAAGCTTCGCAAGCCCCCGTCCTGTGCCTTCTAAGTTGCCCATTCAGAGTCCCGGTGCATTGACGTGATTTTACGAGTCCAGGCAGCCCGGGGCAAATATCGCGATAACGTGCATTCGACTACCGCTAAACAAGAAAGGGGGCATTTGCAATCACGCAAACATCCCCGTGCCGGCATGCGAAGATACCAACTCACGAACGCAATCATGTTACGAATGCCACATCGCCAACGCGCCTTCAGCAAGCCTGAAGGCTAACATGGCGAAAAGCATCAACAAGGCAATTCAGGCAGCCCTCTAGTGGGCGGAAACTGAAGGTGCGTCGTGGTAGAGCGCCCTTTGCGTCCTGCGCAGTCCGCCCTTGCGACCTGAGATACGCTTGCAAAAGCCCTTGATCGCGCAGTACAGCGGATACGCCACAAGAGAGAATTCGATAAGGAAATCGGAAGCAAGCGCCAGGGGATTGCTCGCCGCGCCCGCCGTAAAAGCGGCGTCCCAAGCAGAAGACCCTACGCTTAAGGCTCCAGCGGGGCATCCGGCAGCTTGCCATAATAGGAAGCTGACGAACATCAGAGTGGTGTACGTAGCCATATACCTGACAAGATGAAGCTTCACGCGTCCCATGCCAAACCTCCTCAAACGCCATAAGCGCGCAGGCGAACCAAAGCGCATAGCCAAGCAAACATAGCCAAGCAATGCTGACTGCAACCCATTGTCGTCAGCGGCCAAACCGGCCTAACCTAAATCGAATAGTAGCGACCGAATGTAAAAAGCAGGTATTGCGTCAGTAAGGGAGAAGGCAGGCCTCTAATCTGTTCACGATACGTCGAAATGCCCGCCTGTCCGTTTGAGTTCGAAACAGCCGCCTGTCTCGCTCTGCGAATTACGGCCGAAGTAACCCGGCATCTAGGAATAATCCCCATCGCCGCAGCGCACCCTCGAACCCCTCTCCGAACCCCATATGTGTGCAGAATGTGAAGATGGCGCCTATCGCAAAATAGTTCT
>ERZ1034913.490-NODE-490-length-32107-cov-15.190753_pt1 | contig 32107 bp, 30 predicted proteins | sample MGYA00520697_ERZ1034913 | MGnify/ENA primary metagenome ERZ1034913 (study PRJEB33766, sample SAMN09781786) | gut metagenome | biome: gut microbiome | host: Homo sapiens | place: Madagascar | study: EMG produced TPA metagenomics assembly of the PRJNA485056 data...
TTGCAAGCGCCTTCCACCGCTTCTACGGCAACTGCCGCATTCAGGGCGCAGACCCTGCCCTGCAGCAGGCACGCCTTGCCCTGTGCATCGGCGTGAAGAATGCCATCTTCAACGTGCTTACCATGTTCAAGATCAACGTGCCCGAGAAGATGTAAAATGTAAAAACCCTCTCAGTCACGGCGCAAGCCGTGACTGAGAGGGTTCGTATCCCAAAAATCTGGCTCCCCGACCGGGGAGCTTTTTTGAATCATAGCAAGGAGAACCCATGGAACCTTTGAAGATCGGCAATATCACCCTGCCCCACCGGGCGGTGTTCGGCCCTATGGCAGGCTTTACGGATGCCCCCTGCCGCCGCCTGATGGCACAGCACGGCGCGGGCTTTACCGTCAGCGAGATGGTGTCCAGCCGGGCGCTGGTGTACGGTGACCACAAGACGGTCAGCCTGCTCAAGGCGGAACCCAACGGCGCGCCCTACGGCGTGCAGATCTTTGGCGAGGTGCCCCAGATCATGGGCGAAGCCACCGCCGCTATTGAGCAGTACGAGTTTGACTTTGTGGACATCAACATGGGCTGCCCGGCCCCGAAGATCGTCTCCGGCGGCGCGGGCAGCAAGCTGATGCTGGACCCCGACCGCTGCGGCCGTATCGTAGAGCAGGTGGTGGCCCACACAAAACGGCCTGTCACCGTGAAAATGCGCAAGGGCTGGGACGCCGACCACATCACTGCCGTGGAGTGCGCCAAAGCCTGTGAGCAGGCGGGCGCAGCGCTGATTGCGGTGCACGCCCGCACCCGGGAGCAGATGTACACCCCCGGCATCGACCCGGAGATCATTGCCCGGGTGAAGGACGCCGTCAAGGTGCCGGTGCTGGGCAACGGCGATATCCATTCGGCCGAAGATGCTGTGCAGATGATGCAGTCTACCGGCTGCGACGGCGTGATGATCGCCCGGGCAGCGCTGGGCGACCCGTGGCTCTTTGAGCGCGTGAATGCAGCCATCGAGGGCCTGCCTGCGCCCAAAGAGCCGAACCTGCAGGCCCGCATGAACGCGCTGCGCCGTCAGGTGGAAGAAATGGTGGAGCAGAAGGGCGAGTTCGTGGCCATGCCCCAGGCCCGCGCCCAGACCATGCACTATATGAAGGGCCTGAAGGGGGCGGCCAGCCTGCGGCGCTACTGCTGCACCCTGACCCATCTGGAAGACCTGGACGAGCTGATCGACGCGGTGTTTGAGGAGCAGCGCAAGGCCGGCCTTGACCCCGATGATGTACGGGAAGTGCCGTTCCCGTAAGCCTGCGGGCTGAGCAACAATTTAAAATGGCTTCCGCTTCGCTCTAGCCATATTCAGCGGAAAGAATATTTTAAATAGAGCAATGCCGGAGCGTCTGCGGACGCTCCGGCATTGCATTTTTCACAGGAGGGGTCGTAAAGGGAAACGGCATCTGCCGCGCCGCTTTCTGCGAAAGCGCGGCGCGGCGGGCGGGCTTGCTCCCCCTTGGGGGAGCTGTCGAGCGTAGCGAGACTGAGGGGCTATAAATCGGCGGAGCCGGAAAAAACGGTTAAAAGATCTTCACGCCGAACAGGCGTGAATCTTCAGTTTTTTCCGGTGTAGCCCTCCTCTTTGGGGTTAAAAGGGGCGAGCAGCCCCTTTTTCGTGGCTCCAGCGCGTCGAAATCGCTGGCACTTTTCTGGTTCTCTTTTGGTGTCAAAAGAGAACATCCCTCGGCTGCCTGCTCTTTCCCTTTACAGCTTCGTCAATTCGTCCAGATTCTGGGTATAGCAGGGCAGGCAGTGTTCCAGAAACCAGTCGGCCTCCGGGCAGTGCATGGCTTGCAGCGCGGCGCGCTGCTGCGTGAGTGCGGCATCAAATTCGTGGTTGCCGCTGCGCTGCTCCTCCATGCACTTGATGAGGGCGCTCAGCCGGTCGGCCGCTTTCAGCAGCCGCTTTTCTTCGGCGGTGAGCAGCTCCCCGGAGATGAAGGGGAAGATCTCCTCGCCCAGTTCTTCCGGCAAAAGGCCGGTCATGCTGCGCACGCTCTCGGCCTCCAGTGCCTTGTAGGCGTCCCGCAGGGCGGCGTTCGCATACTTGACGGGCGTGGGCATGTCGCCGGTGATGATCTCCGGTGCGTCGTGGTACAGCGCCGCCACTGCTACCGTTTTGGGGCGGCAGGGCGTGCCGGTGTACCGCCGCGCGATCAGGCACAGCATGTGTGCCAGCAGCGCGGTATCGCAGGTGTGCTCACTGAGAGATTCGGCCCGGGTGGAGTGCATCAGGCTCCAGCGGGTGATGTACTTCATGCGGGCCAGCAGGGCGCTGAACGGATACAGCATGGGCAGTCTCCTCCTTTGCAGATGCGGACTTTTCTTCACCATACCTGCCCGGCAGGGGCTTGTCAAGCCTTTGGTGAAGAAAAGTTCTTTTTTTAACCGCGTGCCCGTGCTATACTATACAGAAAGAACATCAACATTCTGCCCCAGCGGCAGAGAAAAGAGGAACTCATGGAGTGGTCTGGTACCGCCCGGCAGCCGCAGCTGCTGGGGCAAAAAAAGGATAAATTCTGGCGGACGGTGGCGCTGTGTGCCCTGACGGCCGCGTTATTTTTCCTGCCGTTCTATATCATCGACGGCGGCTTTTTCCACTATGCAGGCGATTTCAACAGCCAGCAGATCAGCTTTTACCGGTATATGAACGGCTTTTTCAAGGGCGCAGGCTACCCGGACAGTGCGTTCACCTCGGTGCGCAATACCTTCTCCTGGGCCACCGACCTTGGCAGCGGCGTCATGAACGCCTACTCGTTCTACCTGTACGGTTCGCCGTTCTTCTATTTTTCGCTCATCTTCCCGCAGAAGTGGCTGCCCTACCTCATGGTGCCGCTTCTCGTGCTCAAATTTGCCGTGGCGGGCGGCGGCGCGTACCTTTACCTGCGCCGCTACGTCAAAAACATCGACTATGCGGTGCTGGGTGCCTGCCTTTACACCTTCTCCGGCTTTGCGGTGTACAACATTTTCTTCAACCACTTTGTGGACGTGGTGGCCCTGTTCCCGTATCTGCTGTGGTCGCTGGACGAAGTGCTCTATGAAAACAAGCACAGCTGGTTTGCCTTCTGGGTGGCGGTGAACCTTTTCAACAACTACTTCTTCTTCATCGGGCAGGTGGTGTTCCTTGCCATCTACTTTGTGTGCAAGCTCAGTACCGGCGACTTCCGTCTCACGGTGAAAAAGTTCGGCCTGCTGGCCTTCGAAAGCCTGCTGGGCGTGGCCATGGGCAGCCTTTTGCTGGTGCCGGCCATCCTCTCGCTGCTGCAGAACCCCCGCACGGTGGACCTTTCCTCCGGCTGGGGCTTCCTGACCTACAGCAAGGTGCAGCAGTACCTTGCCATCCTCGTCAGCTGGATCATGCCGCCGGATTCGCCCTATCTCACCTCCATCTGGTCCGAGGGCGTCATCAAGTGGACCAGCATGTCGGCCTACCTGCCGCTGTGCAGCCTGGCCGGTGCGGTGGCCTACTGGCGCGCCCGCCGCGGCGACAGCAAAAAGCGCATCGTGGCCACCTGCGCCGTGTTCGCACTGGTGCCCATCCTGAACAGTGCGTTCTACGCCCTCAATTCCAGCTACTATGCGCGCTGGTATTATATGCCGGTGCTGATCCTTGCCGCCATGACGGTGAACGCGCTGGAAGACCACAACACCGATCTGGATTCCCCTGCGGGCGGCATCAGCTGGCTGATGATCGCCACGCTGGCCTTTGCCGTGGTGCCGGTGCAGGACGGCGACACCGGCAGCTGGTCCTTCGGCGTGCTCAAGAACCCCGGCCAGTACTGCGCGGTGCTGGGCTTCGGCCTGCTGGGGCTGCTGGTCTACCGCTATGTCTGCGGCAAATGGCGGGCAGACAGCCGCTTTGCCCAGCGCATGACGGCGGCGGTGCTGGCATTCGCCTTCCTGTTCAGCGTGGTGCACATCGGCATTGGCAAGTTCGGCCAGTGGTACACCGACAGCGACCTCGTGGAGCAGGACACCAACGCCCTGCTGCTGAAGGAAGACCTGCCCGAGGGCGATTACCGCATCGACACCTACAAAATCCACGATAACATCGGCATGTGGCTGGACAAGAGCTGCCTGCAGTATTTCGGCAGCACGGCCGCGCCCAGCATCCTCAGCTTCTACCCGGCACTGGGCGTCAAGCGGGATGTGCGCAGCGAGCCGGAGCTTTCCAATTATGCCCTGCGGGGCCTTTTGAGCGTGGAGTACCTCATCACCACGCCGGAAAAGCAGGGTGCCTTTGAAGCCGAAGCCGACGACGGCTGGGCTTACGACAGCGCAAAGGACGGCTATGTGCTCTACCGCAACACGAATTATGTGCCCATGGGCTTCACCTATGACTACTACCTCACCGAGAGCGAGTATGAGGACACGGTCAAGACGACCCGCTCAAACCTTTTGATGCGGGCGCTGGTGCTGCCGGATGAAGCCGCCGAGACCTACGGCAAGTATCTCACCCATCTGCCGGACGACAAGCTCAATGACCTGTACTACGAGGAGTACGTGCAGGACTGCGCCGACCGCCGCGCCATGGCCGCCAGCGTGTTCCAGATGAACAATTCCGGCTTCCACGCCGAGATCACGCTGGGCAAAGAGAACCTTGTGTTCTTCTCGGTGCCCTACGACGACGGCTTCACAGCCTATGTCAACGGGCAGCAGACCGAGATCGTGGAGGTGGACGAAGGCCTGATGGCAGTGCTCTGCCCGGCAGGGGAGAACACCATCGACTTTGTGTATCAGCCCGACGGCATCCGGCTGAGCCGCCCGCTGACCTTTGGCGGCATCGGCGTGTGGCTGGTGTACACGGCATACTTTGTCTGGCGCAAGCGCCGGAAGAATGACTTTGCCCCGGAGAAAAAATAAAATTTTGTAATTGCCCCTTGACTTTATCCGGATAAAGTGTATAATGCAATCAAACCGATGAGGCGGAGGAGAACCTGCACAGCGCATCTTCAGTGAGCTCGGACAGTGAAAACGGGCGAGAGCGGGGCAGAGATTCGTGGGCCGCCGAGGGCCGGGCAAACGAGGCAGAGCCTCCAGTAGCTTGGGACGGAAGCCTCCGTTACAGGGCAGGGGAGTGTTGGCTCTCCGTGAGAGGCTCTGCGTTTTGAGAGCAGGGCAAGCAAGGTGGCACCGCAGAATCGTATTTTACCGATCCTGTCCTTGTGGATGAACACACAGGGACAGGGTCGTTTTTTTGTAAGACCCGTCCCGCAAAGGGAGCGGGTCTTTTATTTATAATTTTTTGGGCCGCCCGCTCCGGGAAAGGAGTTATTTATTATGAAAAACGTTACCATGATCTCCCGCCGCAGCTTCCTGAAGGCCGCTATGGCAGCTTCCGCCGTTTCCGCACTGGCACTGACCGGCTGCGGCGGCTCCGCTTCCAGCACCACCGCTTCTTCCGCTGCCGCATCTGCTGCAGCTGAGGGCGGCCAGACCTTCAAGGTGGGCATCGTCAACTACGTCGATCATGCATCCCTGAACCAGATCGTGGCGTCCGTCGAGAGCCGCCTGGACGAGCTGGGCAAGGAGAAGGGCGTCACCTTCGACTACGCCGATTACTACGCCAACGCACAGGCCGATCAGTCCAACCTGAACCAGATCGGTGCTGACCTCGTGGGCGACGGCGTGGATGTGATCGTGGCTGTGGCTACCCCCACCGCTGCCACTATGCTGGCCGCCGTGGAAGACACCGATATCCCCGTTGTCTACTCTGCTGTCACCGACCCCGCTGCTGCAGGTTTTGACGGCGGCGAGAACATAACCGGCACCTCCGATGCGCTGAACACCGACGCCATCATGAACCTGATCCTGGCCGTCAACCCGGACATCGACACCATCGGCCTGCTGTACGACCTGAGCCAGGATTCCTCCACGCAGGCCATTGCCGATGCCAAGACCTTCTGCGAGGCAAAGGGCATCAAGTACATTGAGAAGAACGGCACCACCACCGCCGAGGTGCAGATGGCAGCCGAGGCTCTGATCGCATCCGGCGTCAAGGCGGTGTTCACCCCCACCGACAACACCATTATGACCGCAGAGCTGTCCATCTACGAGACCTTCACCGAAGCAGGCGTCCAGCACTACACCGGTGCCGACAGCTTTGCCCTGAACGGTGCTTTCGTGGGCTACGGCGTCGATTACGTCCAGCTGGGCGAAGCCACCGCCGACATGGTGGCCGAGATCCTCTGCGACGGCAAGAGCGCTTCCGATATGCCGTACCAGACCTTCGACAACGGCATCGTGACCATCAACACTGAGACCTGCGAAGCCCTGGGCCTCGACCTCGACACCGTGAAGGAAGCCTTCAAGCCCTACTGCACCGAGATCGTGGAAGTGACCACCGCAGAGAACTTCTCTTAAAGATAACCCTCTCAGTCAAAACCTGACGGTTTTGCCAGCTCCCCCGAAAGGGGGAGCTTTTGGCGGCTATAGGAAAAGTTTTCCGTCCCAATAAAAGCTCGCCCTTCGGGAGAGCTGGACGCGAAGCGGCCTGAGAGGGTCGTTCTAAAATACATAATGTTAAAAGGAGCACACACATGCTGGCGAGTATCTTTTCGCTCAACGTCCTGCAGACGGCGCTGGAACTGGGCTGTATCTATGCCCTGGTCGCGCTGGCGCTGTTCTTGAGCTATTCCATTCTGAACATTGCAGACCTGTCCACCGACGGCTGCTTTACCCTGGGCTGCGCGGTGGCCTGCCAGGTGGCTCTGACCGGCCACCCCGTTCTGGCGCTGTTTGCCGCCATGGCAGCGGGCGTGTGCTCCGGCTTTGTCACGGCCTTTCTGCAGACCCGCCTCGGCGTGGAGAGCATCATGGCCGGCATCATCGTCAACACCGGCCTTTACACCATCAATCTGGCCGTGATGGGCTTCTCGTCCACCATGTCGCTGGTCAAGACCGACACCATCTTCTCGCTGGCAAAGGGCCCGCTGAGCTTCCTCGGCGGCTGGTATAAGCTGGTGATCGCGCTGGTCATCATCGTGCTGGCAGGCGCAGCGATGCTGGGCTTCCTCGGCACCCGGCTGGGCCTGTCCATCCGCGCCACCGGCGACAATGCTGCCATGGTGCGCGCTTCCAGCATCAACCCGGCCTTCACCATCACGGTGGGTCTGTGCATCTCCGGTGCGCTGTGCGCGCTGTCCGGCGGTCTGCTGGCACAGTACCAGAAAAGCTGCGACATCAACGTAGGCACCGGCATGGTGACCATCGCGCTGGCGTCCCTCATCATCGGCGAGACCCTGCTTGGCAAGCGCACCATGCTGCGCCGCATCATCGGCGTGGTGTTCGGCAGCTGCCTGTACCGCTTTATCGTGGCTGTGGCTCTGCGCTTCAATGTGCCCGCTGCCGCCATGAAGCTGGTGTCTGCCATCATCGTGGCCATCGCTATTTCGATGCCCGCCATCAAGGAAAAAGTTGCTTTCGAGCAGCGCAAGCGCGGGGCACGCAGCCGCCGCGTGACCACCGGCAAGGAGGGACAGTAAGATGGAAATGCTTCAGCTGAACGATCTGCACAAGACCTTCAACCCCGGCACCGTCAACGAAAAAGTGGCGCTGAACGGCGTCAGCCTGCACATGGAAGCGGGCGATTTTGCCACCATCGTGGGCTCCAACGGCGCGGGCAAATCCACCCTGTTCAATGCCATCACCGGCGGCTTCATCGCCGACGAGGGCAGCATCCTGCTGGGCGGGCAGGACATCACCTTTGAGCCGGAACACCAGCGCAGCAAATACATCGGCCACCTGTTCCAGGACCCGCTCAAGGGCACCGCGCCCAATATGACCATTGAGGAAAATCTGGCGCTGGCCTACCTGCGGGCCGGCACCGCCCCCCACGCCATCTTCTCCCGCATCTCCCGCAAGGATAAGGAGGTGTTCCGCGAGAAGCTGGCGCTGCTGGATATGGGCCTTGAGGACCGCATGAAGCAGCCGGTGGGCCTGCTTTCCGGCGGTCAGCGTCAGGCGCTGACCCTGCTCATGGCAACGCTGGTCACGCCGAAGCTTCTGCTGCTGGACGAGCACACCGCCGCCCTGGACCCGGCCACCGCCGAAAAGGTGCTGGAGCTGACCAAGAGCATCGTAGCCGAAAAGAAGATCACCTGCCTGATGGTCACCCACAACATGCATCAGGCGCTGGAGCTGGGCAACCGAACCCTGATGATGGATACGGGCCGCATCGTCTTTGACGTGAAGGGCGAACAGCGCAGCAAGATGACCGTGGACGACCTGCTGGAAAAGTTCCGCGAAAATGCCGGCAGGAATCTGGACAACGACCGCATCCTGCTGAGCAAGGTGGAACAGTAAATAAAAACAGAAAGGCTCATATCCGCACGGACTGTGCAGGATATGAGCCTTATTTTATTGGGTGGGCTGTCTTTACCGGCTGAGCAGTTCCACGATCACTTCCGGTGCATCCTGGTTCACTTCGTGCCCTGCGCCGGGAACGATCAGCAGTTCCGCCTGTGGCAGGAGCTTTTTCAGCTGTTTGGCGGCGGCTCGGTTCGGGCGATCCTTTTCACCGCAGAGGAGGGTGACGGGGCATTTGACTTCCTGAAGTTTACCCGTGAAATCCAGTTCACGCATGGAATGAGCCAAATTTATCGTATTGCGTTTAGAAAGCCCTGTGTCGGCAAATGCCTTGTCTGGCATCCAGCGGAACAGCAGATTTTGGAAGTCTACCAGCAGGCGCGACACTTTGCACTGTATGCCAATCAAAATCAGCGAGTCGACCTTTTCCCCGTGCCGGATGGCATAATCCAGTGCAAGCATCCCACCCAGAGAAAGCCCGCAGATGCGAAGCGGCTCTGCAGTGTCTGCATAGCGCTTTTCCAGTCCTGCTAAAATCTGCGGATAGCTGAGGCCGCTTTGCGCCAGAGCAAAAAGCTCTGGGCAGTCTGCGTCCGAAGAGAGCTGTTCTGCAATGGCTGCCCAGTCTTTCGCGGTCTGCCCTAACCCGTGCAGTAAAACGGTTTTCATGGTTCCTCCTGTTTTTTGCGGCGCAGATAGTCCTCGCCAAAACATGCCAGCAACAAAATCACCGTGATCCCGCTGTTGAACAGCGTGGAGGTCAAGTCGATTTGTGCCTGCGGCAGAAAATGGGCGGCAAGAGATGTAATGATAACAGGCACCGGCAGGATCACCAGCAGGGCAAAGCCCAGAGCACGCCAGAGACGGGCGCGGTTTTTGCGGAAGATATTGTAAATGCCCCAGACGGCCGCAATGCAGACCAGAGAGATGCAGCTCCCCAATGTGAAAACAATGGCGCTTTTCAAAAGCAAAGCCAGTACGGCCAGCAAGGGGAATGGCACGGTGCTTGCGGCCAGCAGGGTCTTGAAAATAACCTTTTCTTTTGCGGTCAGGACGGGCAGAAGAACGAACCACCCCGCGGCCATTGCGGCAATGGCAATGAGCGACCACGACAAAGAACCAGCGGTGAAGTAGTCGCAGACCAGACACACCAAAACGGAGGTCAGTTCCAATGCGGAAACTGCTGTCAGCAGGGTGTGCTTTGTCTTTTCGGTAAAACGGAATGCATTCTTTTGTACAGGCGGTTTGTCCGGGGCGGTCATTTCGTCTTTGATCAGGTAATCCGCCGACACATGGAACAGCTCACTGAGCCGGGCGATGAAATCCAGGTCAGGCATGGAGCGATTCAGCTCCCACTTGGACACGGTCTGCCGCGTGACAGCCAGTTTTTCGGCGAGTGCTTCCTGCGAAAGGCCGTTCTGCTTTCGCAGGATCTGTATCTTTTCTCCGAGCGTCATAGGTTCTTCCTCCTGTGGGCTGACCTGCGGGTCAGACTTTAAGAAAAGTATAACAGGTAAAGCGGCCGGAGTCTACCGATTCGGGCAGGAACAGGCGCAACGTACTGTTGCGAACAGCTTTTGTACCCCTGAAAAAGCAAAATCCCCTCTGCACATCTGCACAGAGGGGATTTTTAACGTCAGAAATTACTGAACGTACTCAACCGTGTACTCGAAGCCGTACTCTTCCTGCAGCTTCTTGACCTCAGGCTCGCAGTCCTCGATGAAGGTGGCAGCGTAGACGGAAGCGCCGTTGTGGGCCTTCTTGTAGTCCTCCACGACCTGCTGCAGCTTTGCCCAGCCCTCGTTGGCCTTGTTCTGGTCGATGCTGTCGGGGAAGTTGATGATGAACTCGCGGTGTTTGGGAATGCGTGCTTTCATAATAGAGATCTCCTTATAACAGTTTGGATTTTGTCTTTGATCTATACAGAAACAACGGCTCAAAACGCGCCGCCGGTTCTTGCGGATGGTCACAGCCCGAACACCCGGCGGGCATTTTCGGCTGTGGTACAGAACACCTCTTCCGCAGAGATGCCCCGCAGCTGGGCGATATACTCGCCCACATAGCGGATGAGGGAGCTGTCGCAGCGGGTGCCGCGCACCGGCTCCGGTGCCATGTAGGGGCAGTCGGTTTCCAGCACGATGGCGTCCAGCGGCAGGGCGCAGATGGCTCTGGCTGCCCGCTTTGCACCTTTGAAGGTGCAGGCACCACCGAAGCCAATATACAGCCCCTGCTTTGCCAGCCACACAGCGTCGTCTGCGCTGCCGGAATAGCAGTGCACGATGCCTTTCGGCTGGTACTGTTTCAGCAGGGCGTATACATCCGCGTGGGCGTTGCGGTCGTGCACGATGATGGGCTTGTCCAGCTCCAGCGCCAACCGGATGTGGGCCTCAAACATGGCGAGCTGGGCGTCCTTCGGCACGGGCCAGTGGTAGTCCAGCCCGCACTCGCCCACAGCGACCACTTTCGGGTCGTCGTAGTACGGGGCCAGCGCGCGCATCTCAGCGGCCCAGTCGCCGCCGTACACCGATACCGTGGGTGCCGGGCCGTCCTCGCCGCAGTCCTCCGGGGCCAGCAGGCTTTCCGGGTGGATGCCGATGGCCGCCACCACCCATGGGTAGCGGTGGGCCAGTTCCAGCACGCGGGGTGCGTCGCCGGAGTGGGTGACCTGTTCGCACACGCCCACTACGCCCTTGCCGGGCAGGCTGTCCAGCAGGGCAAAGCGGTCGGCGTCGAAGGCGTGGGCGCTGTAGTGCGCATGGGTGTCAAAGATGGGGCCGGTCATTTGCTCTCCTTTTTGGCGGGGGCCTTGTTCACCAGCCAGATGCCCACACACACGAACACCAGCGCCGCCAGATACTGCCAGCGGAACAGCGGTTCGCCGTTGAGCACCGCGCTCAGCAGCACGTTGACCACCGGGTTGACGAAGCCAAAGATGGCGATGCGGCTGACCGGGTTGTTCTTCATCAGCAGGGCCCACAGCACATAGCCTGCGCCGCAGATGAAGGCCAGATACAGCATGACCACCACCGCCAGCGCGCTCTGCACCTGCAGCCGACCGCCCATGGCAGTGCCAATGAGGAACAGCGCCACGCCGCCCACGAACAGGTTGATGAAGCAGACGCCGAAGCTGTCGGCCTTTTTGGTGACCGACTTGTTCCACGGGCCGGACAGGGTGAAGATGACGGTTGCCGCCATCATGCAGAATACGCCCCAGCCGCTGCCGCTGCCGTGGTTGCCCAGCGTGCCGATGAGCACGCCCGCAAAGCCCACGACGCAGCCCAGCGTTTTGGCAGGGGTCATGCGGTCCGCATTGCCATAAAGGAAGTGGGCAAAGATGACCCCCAGAAAGCTCTGGGTGCTGTTCAGGATGCCGCCAAAAGCACCGGTGAGCATGGCAACAGCGATATAATAGAAGGCATATTGCGTGGTGGTCTGCCACAGACCCAGTGCGCAGCACTCTGCCGCCACCTTGCCGCGGGGCAGGCGGGGCATCCGGCTTTGCAGCAGGATACTGCCCAGCAGAACCAGAAAACTGCCCAGCGTGAACCGCACACCGGCAAAGCAGAAAATGGATGCGGTGCTGCTGGAATCAATGGCGAACAGCCGGTAGCCCAGCTTGATGAACGGGAACGCCGAACCCCACAGCACATTGCAGAAAATGGCCAGCAGTACGGCGAACACCGGCGTGCCGAAAATTTTATCCAGCCTTTCGGCACGGGAAAGCGTTTTGTTTTCCTGCATGGCGGCTCAGTGGATACGGCTGCCCACGGGGGTATCGTCGCCGTAGAAAGCAATGGAGCAGCCGCCGTCTGCGGTGTCCGCAGCGAAGATCATGCCCTCGCTGACATATTTGCCCTTCATCATCGGGCGGGGTGCCAGGTTGCACACGATGCCGATCTTCTTGCCGATCAGGTCTTCCGGCTTGAACCACTTGGCGATGCCGGACAGGATGCAGCGCTCCCGCTCGCCGTCGAACACGGTCAGGTGCAGCAGCTTCTTGCTCTCCTTCAGGTTCTCGCAGGCGCGCACCTCGGCCACGCGCAGCTCCACCTTGCAGAAGGTGTCAAAGTCGATCTCGGCTTCGTGGGTGAAGTCCACGCCGCTCTCCTCAGCAGCAGGGGCGGCAGCCTTCTTTTCGGCTTCCGCCTTGGCCTTGTTGGCGGCTTCGGCAGCAGCCTTGCGCTTCTCGTCTTCTTCCTTCAGGTGGGCGATCTCCTTGGCTACGTCGATACGGGGGAACAGGGCATCGCCCTTGTGGACGGTGTAGGTCTCCTGTGCGCCGTAGATGGTCTTGGTCAGGTCCAGAGCGGAATCGTCCAGACCCAGCTGGTCCATCATCTTGGGTGCGGTGGTGGGCAGGTAAGCGTTCAGCAGGATGCCGCACACGCGCAGGGCTTCGCACAGGTGGTACAGCACGCTCTCGAGACGGGCCTTGTTGGCTTCGTCCTTGGCCAGTGCCCAGGGAGCGGTCTCATCGATGTACTTGTTGGCGCGCTGGATGACCGCGAAGATCTCCATCAGGGCCTGCGGGATGGTCAGGTTGTCCATGTCGGCAGTGACCTTGGCGGTCAGCTCGTTGACCATGGTCTCCAGCTCGGTGTCGATGGCTTCGGTGCCGGCCACATTGTGCACGGTGCCGCCGAAGTACTTCTCGCACATGGCGACGGTGCGGCTGAGCAGATTGCCCAGGTCGTTGGCCAGATCGCTGTTGATGCGGGTGATGAGGGCTTCGTTGGTGAACATACCATCGTTGCCAAAGGGAATCTCACGCAGCAGGAAGTAGCGGATGGAGTCCACGCCGTAACGGTCGCACAGGATGACGGGATCGACCACGTTGCCCACGGACTTGGACATCTTGCCGCCGTTCATCAGCAGCCAGCCGTGGCCGAACACGCGCTTGGGCAGGGGCAGATCCAGAGCCATCAGCATGGCGGGCCACAGAATGGTGTGGAAGCGCAGAATCTCCTTGCCCACCATGTGCAGGTCGGCAGGCCAGAACTTGTCGTAGTCGTGATATTTTTCGTTGCCGTAACCCAGCGCGGAGATATAGTTGCTCAGGGCGTCCACCCACACATACATGGTGTGCTTGGGGTCGAAGGGCACCGGGATGCCCCACTTGACCGAGGTACGGGACACGCAGGTGTCCTGCAGGCCCTGCTTGATGAAGGCGATCATCTCGTTCTTGCGGCTCTCGGGCTGGATGAACTGGGGGTTCTCCTCGTAGAGCTTCAGCAGACGGTCAGCATACTTGCTGGTCTTGAAGAAGTAGGCTTCCTCGTGGGCATCGTAGACCTCACGGCCGCAGTCCGGGCACTTGCCGTCCACCAGCTGGCTGTCGGTCCAGAAGCTCTCGCAGGGCTTGCAGTAGTGGCCGATATACTCGCCCTTATAAATGTCGCCCTGCTCGTACAGCTTGGTGAAAATCTTCTGGCAGCTTTCCATGTGGTAGTCGTCGGTGGTGCGGATGAAGCGGTCATAGCTCACGTCCAGCAGCTTCCACAGGTCCTTGACGGTGGCCACGATCTTGTCCACGTATTCCTTGGGGGTCACACCGGCGTCGGCGGCCTTGTCCTGGATCTTCTGGCCGTGCTCGTCGGTGCCGGTCAGGAACATGACGTCGTAGCCCTGCATCCGCTTGAAGCGGGCCAGTGCGTCGCAGGCGACGGTGGTGTAGCTGTGGCCGATGTGCAGCTTATCGCTGGGGTAATAGATGGGGGTAGTGATGTAGAATGTCTTGTGCTCACTCATGGGATAAAATCTTCCTTTCCTGATTTGGCGCTGCAACGAAAAAACTCCCGCCCTGCCGGACAGATGCCGGACAAGGACGAGAGCTGAAACTTTCGTGGTACCACCTTGCTTCGCCGCGCCCTTGCGGGCGCAGCCTTTTGCCGGGAAGCCTCCCGGCGCAGCGCGGTAACGGGCGCACCCGTCGCAGGCTCATTGTTCGCCCGCGCGGCTCCGAGGCCATCTTCGGCATCGCGCGGCCTGCCCGGTTCCATCCTTCGGGCTTTCTGTCAGGCGCAGACGGTGCGTACTCTCCTCATCGCAGCCAATTTACATTGTTATGTTTATAATACGCAAAAACGGTGGGTTTGTCAACATGAAATCTCGTAATCCAGACAGAACCGTGCCTTGGTGTAGGGCCGCACCTTGCCGTCGGCCACGGCCACATGGGCGGGGTGGGTGGAGTAGCCCTTGAGGGCTTCAGCGCTCTCAAAGGTGGTGTCCAGCATCAGGTCGGCGGTGGAAGAAGGCAGGCCATTGATGTTGACGTGCACTTCCACAAGGCCGGGAATTTTGCCTGCAAGGCCTTCCAGCCCTTCCTTGATGCCCGCTTTCACAGCGGCTTTCTCGGCGTCGGACAGCTCATCTTTCAGCTGCCAGAGAATGACATGCTTGACCATAACAAAAAATCCTCCTGCGTTTTTTCTCATTGTAGCAGGGTGAGAAAACGAACGCAAGAGGAAAACGTTAAGATGGCGGAAAGAACAGGAGCACGACCAGAAACACCGCACCGGCGACGGCCATAAAAATGCCCTCGATCTGGGTGTAGCGAATGTATTTTTCAGAAGGTTCGGCCCGGTCGTACCGCCAGCGGGTCTGCAAAGAGATGGCTTCTTCCGGCAGAAAAAACGAGAACAGCCCGAACCCGATGCAAACAAACAACAGCAGAATGAGAAGAATCGTGTCCATGGCGGCACCTCACTTTTTGCCATCATTCCGTGTGCCATGATAGCACAGATTGGAGATCAAAAAGCCGATGCAGACCAGCAGCGCGGTGACCATTAAAATGGTGTGCAGCGGTTCGACCCGGGGCAGAAATACATTTACAAGATAAACGGCCCCGCACAGCAGCAGCGTAATGCCGGAAAATTTACTGAAATGCTTCTTTTCATCCTCACTGCTCCAGCCGGTGCCGCCGCCATTGCGCAGGTCCTGGATACCGCGATACACAAACAGCACACCGCAGAGAAGGCTTAGCCAATTACTCATAGACACTCCTTTCCGGCGGTCAGTCTGCGCTATGGTTCCAGCTTTCGTAAGCGACGAGATAAAGAAGATCGCCTCCGATGGCGACGCCGAAGATGATACGGTAGAGCAGCGATGTAACAGGTGTGAACGTTAAGATCAGAAAGGCGATGCCGTTGAGCATGTAAAACACGCCGTTCTTTTTCTGCCAGAAGGCGCGGTATTCCGGGTCACGGTTATACTGGTTGAACGGCAGATTGATGAGCGGGTCTTTGCCTTGAAAATCCCGAATGCCGGAGACAAACCAAATAACGGTCAGCACAAGGTTAAACAGGGTGGAAAACGACAAGAACGACTCCATGGAATGCACCTCCCATCTTTTCCACAATTATAACATAGGAATGTGAAAACACAAGGACGGGAATAAAGCTGATATTATTTTCACCGGGCTCGCCCTCTCAGTCTCGCTTTGCTCGAACGCTCGCCCTTTGGGAGAGGGCGAGGAGGCTGACTTTTCTGCAAACAAAAAACCAGCCGGACGATGCGGTTGCAAGCCATCGTCCGGCTGGATCCTTACTTCTTCGGAGTCATAAGCCTCTCTCCCTGGGTTTTCTCATTTTCGGAGTAAGCGTTTCATAGGGTGACTCTCCTTGGAAACTACTGGAAACTGAGAAACGATTTCAAGGGGACTAATTACTCTAGTACATTGGATTGACCCTTCTCTTAACTGATGGAGTGCGGCACCGAGATTCGGAAAATGAATTTCATATTACCACATTCTTTCGAGTTAGATTTGCTAAGGGGCATCTTACTCAGTACATTGGTAGAACTCCTTTTCAGCTATTCAAATAAGCTTCTCCGTATTGCAGGTACTTTCATAAGAACCATCTCCGGCGGATCTATTTGAATTGCCTTGGGGTATTTTGTTTAACGACAGGTTGTCGTGTGATCGCTTTTTGATGCTCAAGACCGGCTCATGTTTTGTTGTGTTTTTATACGGGGGAAACATCCCGTTTGTGGTGAGCCTCTGTTTTGCTTCTCAGCGAATCCCGACAGTCTGTCCGAACTGTGCGGGTTCCATATCGACCATCGGTCTCGCTCCTTTCTGCTTCAAGTCAGCGGGATTAGCTCTCTCTTGAGCTTCTGCTGTACTTCTCTGGTTTCTGGCTTTATTATACATACTCTTGCGCGTTTTGTCTATTCGCAGAGTGTACAATGATATAAATATAAAATTGTGCAACTCTTGAAAAGAACTGTGAAAATAGCCGAGAAGACGCGCAAAATGCCGCTTTCTGCGCGGTGTGACCAACCTTGCGGGTTCTTTGTGGAAAACCTCTGCGCGAACCTTAACAAACTTTGCCCGGCGGGGCAGAAAATGCTTGCAGCGGTCGCCGGGCCCATCGCCCGCGGGATGTTCCGCCATGGGGGAGCACAGAGAAGTTGACCAGAAGTTCCGGGCCGTTCGTGAAGGATTTTGCGCGAAATGGGAGAAAGTGTCCACAGGGTATTATGCGTCAGATCGATTTGTGCTAAAATAGCGCCAATGAATGGTAGTCGCCGCCGCCCCGCGAGATGAAAGTTTCGCGGGGCGGCTTTTTTGCGGCAAAATTTACACATGAAAGAAACGGAGACACAATCAAAATGCCTAAAACTTTACCGGAACGTATCTTCTTTACCATTGTCATGGCTGCCATTATGGTCTATGGCATGATCGTTTACAATGTGGCGCTGAACACATGCGGTGTCACCAATGCCACCTTTGTCATGGCTCTGCACGAAATGCCCATTATGGTGCCCGTTGCCTGCGTGCTGGAGTTCTTTGTAGTAGAAAAGCTGGCAACAAAGCTGGCGTTCATGTTCATGAAACCCACCGACCGTCCGCAGTTCATCACCTATGCCATCTCTCTGATGATCGTGTGCATCATGTGCCCAGTGATGAGTCTGATCGCAACGTTGTTGTTTAAGGAACCCAGCTTTGGCATGTGGGTGCACACCTGGGGCTGCAATATGCCTATGGCACTGTGCTGGCAGATGCTGTACTGCGGCCCGCTTGCCCGTGCCATCTTCCGGCTGGTGTTCCGCCGCAGCGCAAAACAGGCGGACTGATAGATTTTAGATATGCAGTTATAATAAATATGTATAGGAGAGGGCGCAATACCGGACAAGACACCTATACGATTTTTATATATCTGGCATATAAAGCATGTACAATAGGGCATTTTTGATGGAAATATTTTCCGGAATGCCCTGAAATAACCATCGAAACCTAAGAACTGGCTAAGAAATTTGTGGAAAAAGTACATGCAAAGGACACTTTGTTGGACAAGATGCACAACTTTTTTAATATATCAATGCAGTAGAATCACCTAAAATGTAGAATGTGCACAAAGGGACTTGCGAATTTTTGACATTCGTACTATGATATCGAACGAAAAAAGACGAAGTGACCAGAGCAAAGGAGGGCGCCAAGCGGTTCAAAACCAGCGCCTTCCTTGCTTTTTTCACGAAGAAGCGCCTTTTCTTCCAGCGATAAGAAGGCCGTGCCGTTCAAGCGGCGCGGACGACCCAAATCCCCGGAAATTGATTCTTCAGGAAGGAGGAGAAATAAATGAACAAGTTGACTCAAGCGTTGATGGAAGAACTGACCGTCGAGTACGTCAAGGTCGGCCCGCTGCAGATCCCGGAATCCGTGGTCATCAGCTGGGTGATCATGGTGCTGGTGGTGCTGGGTTCCATCCTGCTCACCCGCAACCTGAAGGTGGACCACATCAGCAAGCGTCAGGCTGTGCTGGAGCTGGCCTACACGGCGGGCAAAAATTTCTTTGAAGGCCTGCTGGGCAAGGAGGGTGCATGTTATGTGCCTTACCTGATGACCGTGGCCATTTACATCGCCTGCTCGAACCTGATCGGCGTGTTCGGCGTCAAGCCCCCTACGAAGGACCTGGACGTGACCGCAGCGCTGGCTTTGATGAGCATCGTCCTCATCGAGTATTCCGGCATCCGTGCCCGCGGCGGCGTCGGCTTCCTCAAGAGCCTGGCTGCCCCCACCCCGGTCATGACCCCCATGAACATCCTCGAGATCGCCATCCGTCCCACCAGTCTGTGCATGCGACTGTTCGGCAACGTGCTGGGCGCATTCGTCATCATGGAGCTGATCAAGCTGGTGGTGCCCGTATTCGTCCCGGCGGTGTTCAGCCTGTACTTTGACCTGTTCGATGGCCTGATCCAGACCTACGTTTTCGTGTTCCTTACCTCGCTGTTCATGAAAGAGAGCATCGGCGGAGAGGAATAAAAGGCTCACGCGACAGCTTCCCCCGAGAGGGAAGCCTTGAAAATGATTGAATAAAGGAGATTTTATTATGAACGGTTTGATTGCTCTGGGCGCTGGCATTGCAGCGCTGACCGGCATTGGCGGCGGTATCGGCATTGGTATTGCAACTGGCAAGGCTACGGAGGCCATCTCCCGCCAGCCCGAAGCTGCCAGCAAGATCCAGACCAACCTGCTGCTGGGCGCTGCTCTGGCAGAAGGTACTGCAATTTTCGGCTTCGTCGTTGCACTGCTGATCATCCTGTTCCTGGGCTGATAATGGAGGCGTGAACGAATGCTGAAGTTGGATATCAACCTGCTGTATACGGTGGTCAACGTCCTCATCATGTACGCGCTGCTGCGCAAGTTCCTGTTCAAACCTGTGCAGGACGTGCTGGACAAGCGCCGGCAGATGGTGGACGCCGCCCTGGCCGATGCGCAGGAAGCACAGAACAAGGCACAGGCTGCACTGAGCGCAGCCGAAGATAAACTGCACAACGTGGACATCGAAGCTGCACAGCTCCGCCAGTCCAGCGAGAAGCAGGCAGAAAAGCAGAAAGAGCAGCTGCTGGCCGACGCCCAGCGCCAGGCCAACGCCATCATCGCAGACGGCAAGGCAGCTGCCGAGGCAGAGCGCGCCAGCAAGCTGCGTCAGGCCGATGCACAGATCGCCGACCTGACCCGTACCGTGTGCGCCAAGGTGCTGGAACGCAACCTGACGCAGCAGGACGACGAGCGTTTGCTGGCGGACCTGCTGCAGAAAGCGGGGGACGGCGATGGCAAGCGCAGCTGAAACGTTGAAGGCTTATCTGCACAGCGCCCGCACCCCTTCTGAGCAGGCGCTGGAGCGCATCCGTGCCCAGCTGAAAAAGCAGTACGGCGCGGACGTGGAGCTCACCGTCAGCGTGGAGCCGGAGCTGATCTCCGGTTATGTGCTGCAGGTGGGCGACAAGGTGATCGACAACTCCGCAAAACACATGTTGGAGACCATCACTGCAGGCACCCCGGACCTTGCCACCATGCAGACCCGCGCAGAGGACTACAAGCCCGCTGCCGAGGCCAGCGAGGGCGGCACGGTCGTCTCCGCTGCCGACGGCGTCGTGGAAGTCAAGGGCATGGACAAAGCCGTTTACGGCGAGATCGTCACCTTCGACACCGGCGCAAAGGGCATGGTGGAGAGCGTGGAGCCCGATCGTCTGGGCGTCATGCTGTTCGACGACATTGAAAAAGTCGGCGTGGGCACTCTGGTCACCCGCAGCGGCAAGCGCGCGGGCATCCCGGTGGGCGACGGCTTCCTGGGCCGCGTCATCAGCCCGCTGGGCGAGCCCATCGACGGCAAGGGCCCCATTGAGTCTGTGGGCTACAACCCCATTGAGAAGCAGGCCCCCGGCATTCTGGAGCGCCAGAGCGTGGATACCCCGCTGCACACCGGCATCCTGGCCATCGACTCCATGTTCCCCATCGGCCGCGGCCAGCGTGAGCTGATCATCGGCGACCGCCAGACCGGAAAGACCTCCATTGCCACCGATGCCATCCTGAACCAGAAGGACACCGGTGTGCTGTGCATCTATGTGGCCATCGGCCAGAAGGCTTCTTCCATCGCCCGCGTGGCAGGCGATCTGCAGAAGCACGGTGCCATGAGCTACACCACCATCGTGGCGGCTACCGCTTCCGACAGCGCTCCGCTGCAGTACATCGCACCTTACGCCGGCACCGCACTGGCCGAGTATTTTATGGCACAGGGCAAGAGCGTGCTGATCGTTTACGACGATTTGTCCAAGCATGCAGTGGCCTACCGTGCCATCTCGCTGCTGCTGCGCCGTTCTCCGGGCCGTGAGGCTTACCCCGGCGACGTCTTCTATCTGCACTCCCGTCTGCTGGAGCGCTCCTGCCGGATGCGCGACGACCTGGGCGGCGGTTCCATCACCGCCCTGCCCATCGTTGAGACCCAGGCAGGCGATGTCTCCGCTTACATCCCCACCAACGTCATTTCCATCACCGATGGCCAGATCTTCCTGGAGAGCGCCCTGTTCAACGCAGGCAACCGCCCCGCCGTCAATGTGGGCCTGTCGGTGTCCCGTGTGGGCGGTGCAGCCCAGACCAAGGCCATGAAGAAGGCCAACGCCAACCTGCGTATTGAGCTGGCACAGTACAAGGATATGGAATCCTTTGCCCAGTTCAGCTCCGATCTGGACGCCGAGACCCGCCGCCAGCTGGACCACGGCAAGGCCCTGATGGAGATGCTCAAGCAGCCGCTGTACCAGCCAAAGTCCGACGCCGAGCAGGTGGTCACGCTGGTGCTGGCTTCCCATGGTATGCTGGACAGCCTGCCCACCGCGGAGCTGCGCAGCAAAACTTCCGCATTTGTGCGTCAGTTCCGTGCGGATGCGTCCGGCACGATGGATAAGATCACCGCCACCGGCAAGCTGGAACCTGAAATGGTCGATGCCATCCTGAACGCCTGGAAAGCTTATGCGGGAGGCGACAGCCATGCCGTCCAGTAAGCTGCTGAAAGAGCGCATTGAGAGCATCCAGGACACCATGAAGATCACGAACGCCATGTATCTGATCTCCTCGTCCAAGCTGCGCAAGGCGCGCAAGAACTACCAGAACGTGCAGCCCTACTTCAACCGTATGCGGGACACCATCTCCCGTGTGGTGCCCCACCTGCCGGAAGAACCGGTGCACCCTTACTTCCACCAGCGCAATGCAGCGAACCCCAAGCGGGCCTACATCGTGCTGACGGCCGATAAGGGCATGGCGGGTGCATACAACCAGAACATCATCAAGTTCCTGAAGGCGCAGGCCGGGGATGACCCGAATGCCCGGTTCTATGTGATCGGCCAGACGGGCTACCGCGCCCTGTACCACAGGGACCCGCGCCTGGTGGAGGAGTTCCACTACGGCGCAACGGCTCCCACGCTGCAGCGTGCCCGCGACATCACGGTGGACGCTATCGACGACTTCGAGTCCGGCAAGCTGGATGAGATCTACCTCATCTACACCAAGATCGAGAACGCGCTGACCAGCGAACCCACCATGGTGCGGCTGCTGCCGCTGGACCGCGAACATCTGCAGCCTGCGCCGAAAGGCCTGGGCGACCCCAAGGGCGAGGTGGAGCTGTTCCCAGACGCCTGGACCGTGTTCCAGCAGACGGCACCCATCTACATGCACGGCATGATCTTTGGTGCCATGACCGAGAGCTACTGCGCTGAGCACAGTGCCCGCATGACTGCCATGGACTCCGCCACCAAGAGCGCCAATGAGATGATCCGGGAGCTGCAGCTGGAATACAACCGCACCCGTCAGGGCTCCATCACCCAGGAGATCACCGAGATCATCGGCGGCGCGGCTGCAGTGCAGAACCGGGCAGATTAAAACGTATTTACACATGATTATAGAGGCAATCGTATGATACAGGGAACTATTATTCGCGTAGCGGGCCCTGTGGTGGACGTGCAGTTCACCGCAGGCAAGCTGCCTGCCCTGCAGGAGGCGCTCACCGTGACCGCAGAGGGCACCGAGCGCACGATGGAAGTGACGCAGCACGTCAACGAGACGACGGTGCGCTGCATCATGCTTTCCGCCAGCGAGGGTCTTGGAAAGGGCATGGCCGTACAGGCCACCGGCCACGGCCTGACCGCGCCGGTGGGCGAGGGCACGCTGGGCCGCATGTTCGACCCGCTGGGCCGCCCCATCGACGGCAAGGGCCCCGTGGATGACGTGCCGCACTGGCCCATCCACCGCAAGGCACCCAGCTTTGCAGAGCAGAAGCCTGCAACGGAAATTCTGGAGACCGGCATCAAGGTCATCGACCTGCTGGCTCCTTACGCAAAGGGCGGCAAGATCGGTCTGTTCGGCGGCGCAGGCGTCGGCAAGACCGTGCTGATCCAGGAACTGATCCACAACGTGGCCACCGAGCACGGCGGCTACTCCATCTTCACCGGCGTCGGCGAGCGCTCCCGCGAGGGCTGCGACCTGTGGGGCGAGATGAACGCTTCCGGCGTGCTGGACAAGACCGCGCTGGTCTTCGGCCAGATGAACGAGCCCCCCGGAGCCCGTATGCGCGTGGCCGAGACCGGCCTGACCATGGCAGAGTATTTCCGTGAGGAGACCCACAAGGACGTGCTGCTGTTCATTGATAACATCTTCCGCTTCGTGCAGGCAGGTTCTGAGGTGTCCGCCCTGATGGGCCGTATGCCTTCCGCCGTGGGCTACCAGCCTACCCTGGCCAACGAGCTGGGCGCTCTGCAGGAGCGCATCACCTCCACCAAGGAAGGCTCCATCACCTCGGTGCAGGCCGTCTACGTCCCCGCCGATGACCTGACCGACCCGGCCCCCGCCACCACCTTCGCCCATCTGGACGCCACCACCGTGCTGTCCCGTAAGATCGTGGAGCAGGGCATTTACCCCGCTGTGGACCCGCTGGCCTCCACCTCCCGCATTCTGGAAGCAGACATCGTGGGCGAGGAGCACTACCGCGTGGCCCGCAAGGTGCAGTCCATCCTGCAGCGCTATCAGGAGCTGCAGGACATCATCGCCATTCTGGGCATGGACGAGCTGGACGACAACGACAAGCTCACCGTCGTCCGCGCCCGCAAGCTGCAGAAGTTCCTCTCCCAGCCCTTCGCGGTGGCCGAGAACTTCACCGGCCTGCAGGGCAAGTATGTGCCGCTGAAGGATACCGTGCGCAGCTTTGCCGCCATCGTGGACGGCGAGGCCGACGACCTGCCGGAGTGGGCCTTCTTCAATGTTGGTACGCTGGAAGATGCCCGCCAGAAGGCCGCTGAAAAGGGCGGTGCCGTCTGATGAACAAGTTCATCCTGAACATCACGGCATCCAGCGGCGAGTTCTACCAGGGCTATTGCGAAGACCTCACCCTGCCCACCGGCGACGGTGTGTACGGCGTGCAGGCCGGCCACAGCCCGGTGCTGGTGGCCCTGCACATGGGCATGCTGCACTTTGTGGTGGACGGCGAGAGCCGCGACATCCTGGTGGGTGACGGCATCGCCGAGGTGACCCCGGCTTACGTGATGGTGCTGGTGGACAGCGCCGAGCGCCCGGAGGACATCGACAAGAACCGCGCCGAGGCAGCCCGCATCCGTGCCGAGGAGCGCCTGCAGCACAAGCAGAGCATGCACGAGTATTACCAGAGCAAGATCGCTCTCAGCCGTGCCATGCAGCGCCTGCAGACTTCGGCAAAGTACCGCCGCTGAGCAGCAAGATGACAAAACACCCGATTTCCCGGAGTTTTTCTGGGGAAACGGGTTTTTTTGTTGTTTGAACCCTCTCCGTCTTTGCTCCGCAAAGCCACCTCTCCCGAGGGGAGAGGCCTTGGCTTAACGATGCAGTCTGTATGGATCGCCAAAGGCTCCCCCTTCGGGGGAGCTGGCATCGAACGAAGTGAGATGACTGAGAGGGTTCCCCCTTGACAATCTTCCTACAAAGTGATATGATTTTGATATCACAAAGAAACACTTCCGCACCCTGAGAAGGAGGGACTTGTTATGGAAGAAAAGATTCTGCAGACCCGCAAGAACGGCATGGCTGTGCTGCTGCTCACGCTGCTGGGCTATGCGGCCGCCGTGGCACTGTTCGTGTACAGCATCGTGCTGCTGGACGACAGCCTGTTTCCGGGCGTCCTGCTGCTGATTTTGGCCATCGCCTACTGCATTGCAGGCATTTTCCTGTTCTGCGGCCTGCGGGTGCTCAAGCCCCAGGAAGCGCTGGTGCTCACCCTGTTCGGCGATTACATCGGCACCCTGAAGGGCGAGGGCTTTTACTGGGTGAACCCCTTCTGCACCGCCGTCAACCCTGCTGCGGGCACCAAGTTGAGCCAGAGCGGCGATGTGAACAGCGGCGAGGGCGGCATGGCCGCCCTGCTCAAGGCCGGCAACGGCAGCGCCACCCAGACGACGGAGCTGACCAGCAAGAAAATTTCCCTCAAGATGATGACCCTGAACAACTCCCGTCAGAAGATCAACGACTGCCTGGGCAACCCGGTGGAGATCGGCATCGCGGTCATCTGGCGGGTCACCGACACCGCCAAGGCCGTGTTCAATGTGGACAATTATAAAGAGTACCTCTCCCTGCAGTGCGACAGCGCCCTGCGCAACGTGGTGCGCGTCTACCCCTACGACGTGGCCCCCAATGTGGACACCACCGGCGACGGTGTGGCCGACGAGGGCAGCCTGCGCGGCTCCTCCGAGGTGGTGGCCGCCCGCATCCGGGATGAGATTCAGAAGAACGTGGAGCAGGCCGGTATCGAGATCGTGGAAGCCCGCATCACCTACCTGGCCTATGCGCCCGAGATCGCAGCCGTGATGCTGCAGCGCCAGCAGGCCAGCGCCATCATCGACGCCCGCAAGATGATCGTGGACGGTGCCGTGGGCATGGTGGAAATGGCTCTGGACCGCCTGAACGAGAACAAGGTGGTGGAGCTGGACGACGAACGCAAGGCGGCGATGGTCTCCAACCTGCTGGTGGTGCTGTGCGGCAACCGTGATGCCCAGCCCGTCGTGAACAGCGGCAGCCTGTACTGATGGCAGAGCCCAAAAAGCAGGTGCCCCTGCGCCTGAACGCGAAGCTCTACGATGCCCTTGCCGCCTGGGCAGAGGATGACTTCCGCTCGGTGAACGGGCAGATCGAATATCTGCTCACCGAGTGCGTGCGCCAGCGCAAGAAGAACGGCAAATACGTCTCCGACCAGCTCGATGTGCCGCCGGAGCTGGACATCAAATAAACGGGAAACACGCCCCGGCAGCTTGGACACCCTCTGAGCTGCCGGGGCTTTTTGCTGCAGGGTGCTTGCCAATTACCGGCCTGCATGGTAAACTGACAAAGAGTAAACGGGTGGATCTGCCCGGGCAGCGGACTGTGATGCGGAGGGGATCGAGATGAAGATACTTGTTGTGGAGGATGGGCAGCAGGCCGCCGGCTCTCTGGCACGCACCCTGTGCCGCGCCGCACCCGGCAGCGAATACCTCTGCGCCCCGACCGCCGCCGACGCCCTGCGCCTGGCGCGCCGGGGCCCGCTGGACGCGGCCTTCCTGGACCTGGAAATGCCGGGCATGGGGGGCCTTGCCGTGGCACGCACGCTGCAAAAACTGCAGCCCCGCTGCAACCTGATCGTGGCCACCGCGCACCCGGAGTATGCGCTGGAAGCACTGCAGATGTTCGTGAGCGGCTTTCTGCTCAAACCGGCCGGCGAGGCCGATGTGCGCGCCGTGCTGGCAAATCTGCGCTACCCGCCCGCCGAAGCCCCCGCAGGCATCAAAATCCAGTGCTTCGGCAACTTTGAGATCTTTGTGGGCGGCCGCCCGCTGGCCTTCAAGCGCAGCAAGAGCAAGGAGCTGCTGGCCTATCTGGTGGACCGCAACGGTGCCGCCTGCACCAACGGCGAGATGCTGGCCGTTTTGTGGGAGGACCGGCCCGACACCGCTTCGCTGCACAGCCACCTGCGCAACCTGATCTTTGATCTCAACCACACGCTGGAGGGCGCGGGCGTCACCGGCCTGCTGGTGCGCGGCCGCAGCATGCTGGCCATCGACACCGGCAAGGTGGACTGCGATTACTACAACTACCTGCGGGGCGACCGCTCGTCCGCCAACACCTACCGGGGCGAGTATATGACCCAGTATTCCTGGGCCGAGGTCACCCGCTCGGCCCTGCGCCAGCAGGCGGCGGGCGCGGCAAACCAGCCCGTCGGCCTTCCCGGCGAAAGCGCCCCGCCGACGGGGCTGTGAGGGACCTCTACGCCCTCTCAGTCACCTTCGGTGACAGCTCCCCCAAAGGGGGAGCCAAGACCGTGGAGGGAGCGTTTCTTGCCTCTCCCTTTGGGAGAGGTGGCTGCGACCAACGGGAACAGACGGAGAGGGCGCAGAGCGCGTGCACACGAAAAAAAGCATCTGCAGCGAACACTGCAGATGCTTTTCTTTTTGCCTTTTTGCTTACTTCTTCAAATATTCATCCCACCCGGAGGAGGTGACCACCTGTTGGTCGGTGGTGCACCAGAGGGCCTCCACGCCGTCCAGGCTTTCCACGATCTTCTGGCCTTCCTCCAGCGGCATACAGAACAGGCCGGTGGTCAGGCAGTCGGCAAGGCCGGAATCGCTGCACAGCACCGTGACGCTGTTGAAGTAGGCGGCCGGGAACAGGGTGTCCGGGTCGATGAGGTGGTGGTAGCGCTTGCCGTCCACCACATAATACCGCTGGTAGTCGCCGCTGGTCACCAGCGCCATGTCACTGATGTTGATGGGGCTGGTGAGCATGGTGTCGGAGGTGTAGTAGTCCGAAGCGTTCCAGGGGTCCTCCACGCCGCCGGTCCACTGGGTGCCGTCGGGCTTGGTGCCAATGGCGCGGATGTTGCCGCCCACGCTCACCAGCGCGCTGGTCAGGCCCCGGGCTTCGGCAGCCTGGCAGGCCATCTCGGTGGCGTAGCCCTTGCCCACGCTGCCCACATCCAGCGACATTTCCGGGTCGGCCAGGTAGACCGTCTTGGCGTCTTCGTCAATGACAAGGTCGTTGATGTCGCAGTGCTGGGCGGCGGCTTCCAGCTCCTCGGTGGTGGGCAGCTTGTTGTCGGCCTCGTTCTCGTTGGCCTCGGCGGCTTCGCGGTAGGTGTGCCAGATGCGCAGCACGCTGCCCATGGCGATGTTCAGCTTGCCGTTCGTGGTCTGGTACATCTGGTCGGCCAGCTCCAGCATGGACAGGATGCGGTCGTCCACCTCCACGGGGGCCTTGCCCGCGTTGTCGTTGATGGTCTTCACGTTGGTGACGCCGTCGTAGTCGTTGTAGATGTCGTAGAGCTGGTTGTAGGCAATGAGGTCGGTGTGCAGCGCGTCCATCTGGGCGTTGAATTCGTCCTCGCTGTCGCAGTAGGCAATGACGGTGGTGATGGTGTCGAACACGTCGTAGAAGACGGCGGTGTAGCGCTCCTGGGTGGGCTTTTTGGCGCTGCAGCCCGCCAGCAGGCACAGCGCCCCGGCCAGCACGGCGGCCAGCAGGCGTTTGGCGCAGGTCAGTTTCATAAGGGCTTGCTCTCCTTTGCGGCGGTAAAGGCGGCGTGCTCCTCCTGCAGGTGGGCCAGCAGGTCACCGAAGACCCAATTGCGGTTGGAGGGGGTCACCACGGCCTTGAGGGGGATGTTCACCTGGGCCTGCTTCATCAGGTCCAGCAGGGTGTCCACGTCCTTGTCCTTGAAGTTGGCCAGCACCAGCGCCGGGGGGTAAGCGCCCGGCTCCAGCACCAGCGTGCGGGCGGCTTTGGTCTCCACCTCGCCCAGCAGCTGGGCCACGGTCTTGCCTGCGTCGGCGGGGGCCACCGGCAGCACCTTCATGCCAAAGGCCGGGGCCATGCCCTCCAGCTTGCCGCGGTCGGCGGGGGAAAGGTTCCAGCCCAGCGCCAGCGGCACACCGGCGTTCTGGTTGCGTGCGATATGTGCTTTCATCGGTAAAAAACTCCTTTCAGAGTGGGTGCAAATACACGAAATACACTATAGTATACCACAAACGCGGGAAAAAGAAAATGCGGCAAGGGGGCATTTTGCGCGTTGTGTTGCAAACTGCTGAAAAAGCGGGAAAAACTTTTACAGAAAAACGTGCGATTTACCATTGAAAAACCTATAGGGGGGGGGGGTAAAATGAAGAGGGGACGTCGTTTTTTCGAGAGGGGACGGCCCGAAGAAGAAAGTCAAAAAACAAAGGAGCGAGGACTATGCGTAAAAAGAGTATGCGGTTCATCAGTGCAGCGCTTGCGGCGTGCATGATGGCATCCACCCTGCCGGTGGGCGCGTTCGCGCTGGAGGGGGACACCGCACCGGAAAGCGGCGTGAGCACGCAGGCAGAGGAGACGGTTGCAGAGACGGTCACGACGATTCCTACGGAGACAAAGGTTTATACTATTGCAGAAGGCGGTAATTACGAACTTCTGGGAGGAAATTACGGCCGAATCGAAATCAATATGACCGACACGACGAAGCCTGTGAATATTACAATCAAAGGAAATGTAGCCGAAACTCTGGACGACCCCTTATTTAATGTGACAAATGCAGGTGTTGTGAATATCGTCAATGAAGGCTATGAGGTCGATTGTGCGACAGGGACAAAGCACCTCATGTATATGAGAAGCCCGGAGTCGCAGGTGACGATAACCGGCGGCACTTATGTATCGCAAGGATACAATATTATCATGGATTTCAGCGGTACGCTGATTGTAAATGATGCAAAAATGAAGTCGAATGCCTACTGCATTTATGCTGGCAGTTCCGGCGTTGTGACCGTGAATGGCGGCGAATATACATACTGTGCTCCAGTACAGGACCGCTCTGTTTTCTTTGGCGAAGCGGGTGGTACTATAACATTGAACGACGTTACAGCGACTTCGATTGAAAAAGTTCTCAAGCTTGAGAACAGCACTGCGATCGTCAACGGCGGTAATTTTAAAAGCACTGGCAGTAAAAGTTGTTTTGATCTCAGAGCTTCCAACCTGACGATCAATGAAGGTCCTACGACAGCTGGCTCCTTTGAGTCTGAAGGTGCCAGCTGCATTAGAAACAACTGGAGCCGTGTGGAGATCAACGGCGGCACCTTCACTTCGGGTGCGGAAAGCACTATTTACAATCGCGGCGGTCTGCGCATGACCAGCGGCACGGTCGCCAATACGAATGCGGACGGCATTGCCATTGATATTTCCGGCAATTACGGCGATAGCAAGCTTATCGGCGGCACGATCAAAGGCATCAAAGACGGCATCTATGTGCGCGACCTCGGCAGCTCGGAAGTGACCCTGCAGCAGGTGACTTTTGAGGGCAGCCAAAACGATATCCACCTGGGCGAGGGCCAGCAGATCAACATCAAGAAGACCTTCACCGGCAAGGCAAAGATTTTGGTGGACGATGCCGTCGCAGGCCGCCGGATCACCCAGGAAAACGACGATGCCCGCTACCAGAAGGACCTGAACCTTGTGAGCAACAACGAGGGCTACACCATCGGCTATAAGCGCGAGGACGGCGTGGAATACCGCTACCTCGCCGATGCGAACGGCAATGCTGTCTCCACCCAGGACGCAAAGGCGACGGCAAACCTCGGTGCCGGTGCCCAGCAGCTGGACACTACCGACGTTGTGCCGGAAGGTAAGGATGTGACCGTGACGGCGGATATCCCGGCAGGGGCAGAGTTCCTGGAATGGAGCGTTGTGCGTGCCGACGGCGAAGCACTGGACTGGACCCCGGCTGAGGACGACCCCCAGACCATCACCTTTAAAATGCCCGGCTGCAATGTGACCGTTGCCGCCCTGTACCAGAACAACACGCCGGACCTCGTCAACCCCGGCGGCGGCGACGACCCTGTGACCGAGTTCTTTGAGGCAGCCGCCGTGACCGGCGTTGCCGCCTGGGGCCTTTACGAGACCGCCACCGGCATTTACCGCGTGCTGAACATGCGGGGCATCCCCATGCCTTCCAACCGCGCCGGTCTGGCCACCCTCATCTGGGAAAAGGCCGGTCAGCCCGAACCCCAGACCCTGAAGACCTACAGCGACGTGGACGAAAGCGACATTTACCTGCGCAAGGCCGCCAGCTGGATGGAAGAACAGGGCCTGATGGAAGCACGGGACGACGGCAGCTTCAAACCCTATGGCTATGTGACCAAGCTGCGCACCTGCTTTGTGTGGGACATGGCGCGGGACCGCGGCCTTGTGGGCTGACGGCACAGCACAGCGCATCATCTCACGGCCCTCTCGGTGAAATGGATCAACGCTGAAACCCAAAAAAACGACCGCCTGCGGCATCGCGCTGCAGGCGGTCGTTTGCGTGTGGAAATGTGGAAAACTCAGTTCAGCTTCTTGCCGAAGAACTCCACCTCTTTGCCGATGAACTGCATCAGCTCGTCGAACTGGTCGGGCGTCAGGCTCTGGGCACCGTCGCACTTGGCCTTGGCGGGGTTGTTGTGCACCTCGATCATCAAACCGTCGGCACCGGCGGCCACGGCGGCCTTGGCCAGCTCCGGCACCATCCATGCGTGGCCGCAGGCGTGGCTGGGGTCCACCACCACGGGCAGGTGGGTCATCTTGTGCAGCATCACCACACCGGCCAGGTCCAGCGTGTTGCGCATGCTGGTCTCAAAGGTGCGGATGCCGCGCTCGCAGAGGATGACGTTCTCGTTGCCCTCGGCCATGATGTACTCGGCGCTCATGACGAATTCTTCCAGGGTGTTTGCCAGGCCGCGCTTGAGCAGCACCGGCTTTTTCTGGCGGCCCACGGCCTTGAGCAGCTCAAAGTTCTGCATGTTGCGGGCACCCACCTGGATCAGGTCCACGTTCTCGAACAGGGGCAGGTGTTCGGTGTTCATGATCTCGGTGACGATGGGGGCACCGGTGGCGCGGCGGGCCAGCTTGAGCAGGTCCAGGCCCTCGCTGCGCATACCCTGGAAGGAGTAGGGAGAAGTGCGGGGCTTGAACGCGCCGCCGCGCAGCAGGGAAGCACCGGCCGCCTTCACGCGCTGGGCGCAGTAGGTGATCTGGTCCTCGCTCTCGATGCTGCAGGGGCCCGCGATGACGGCAAAGTTGCCGCCGCCGATCTTCACGCCGTCCACGTCGATGACGCTGTCGTCCGGGTGGAACTTGCGGTTGGCCTTCTTGTAGGGCTCGGTCACGCGGCGGCAGGTCTCCACCACCGGGTTCGCCAGCACCCAGCTCTCGGCCACGGCCTTGGTGTCGCCGATCAGGCCCAGAATGTGGCTCTCGCTGCCCTTGGAGTCGTTGATCTGCAGGCCCATATCCTGCAGTTCGTGGCAGAACTCGCGGACCTGTACCTCGGGGGCGTCCTGTTTCAGTACGATGATCATAGTGTTTTGTCTCCTTTGCCTTTTCCAAAAATCCAAACGGCGAGGGAGACCGGCTCCTTTGCCGCAGCTTGTTTCGTCAAACTTCAGTTTCCTGAAGCGGTGAGGCTATCATATCACTTCAGGAGACTGAAGTCAAGAGGAAATTTTGAATTTTTGTGGAGAAAGTGGTAGAATAGGCAAAAGGTGCTGCGCCCTCTCAGTCTCGCGTTGCTCGACAGCTCTCCCAAAGGGAGAGCCAAGGACGTGAAGGCGAAGCTCTTGCCTCCCCCTTTGGGGGAGGTGGCACGGCGTAAGCCGTGACGGAGAGGGCGGGGGAGCCGTTAAACCGATAGAAGGGAATTCAGAGATATTATGGGAAAAGAAGCAAAAACCAACGCCATGCGCATTCTGGAACGCGAAAAGGTGCCCTACACCGCCCATGAGTACGCCCACGAGGAGGGCGTGGCCGTGGCCGGTGTGGACGTGGCGGGCAGCATGGGCGAAGACCCGGCCTGCGTGTACAAAACGCTGGTGACGCAGGGCAGCAGCAAGAATTATTTTGTGTTCGTCATCCCGGTGGCGGCAGAGCTGGACCTGAAAGCCGCCGCCCGCAGTGTGGGCGAAAAGAGCGTGGCCATGATCCATGTGGCCGATATCAACAAGGTGACGG
>ERZ1034913.491-NODE-491-length-32076-cov-2472.802317_pt1 | contig 32076 bp, 47 predicted proteins | sample MGYA00520697_ERZ1034913 | MGnify/ENA primary metagenome ERZ1034913 (study PRJEB33766, sample SAMN09781786) | gut metagenome | biome: gut microbiome | host: Homo sapiens | place: Madagascar | study: EMG produced TPA metagenomics assembly of the PRJNA485056 data...
GGCTTGACCTATCTTGAGCCGCAAGGCTTGACCAATTTTGAGCCGCAAGGCTTGAAACACCCTTTCCATTTTTCTTTTGAATTGTTTGATTTTTCACAAATTCAAAATGAAGTTTACAAACCTTCGCGGCATCTAATTTTGCGCCGATTTTGATTTTGGTACCAACAATCTTGCTATCGCCTCCACGCTCTCCGTTGTCATCAATTTCGACTTCGTGATAGACACTTCCGTCGCCGGGCGAATAGTATCTGAAGCAATCCAACGGATTAAAGCACGCGTGGAATCCCTCATTGCACAGGCTCGCGTTTTCCGTTTTGTATTCCTTGCCCTCTTGATATTGGAAGCCTCGACAAGTCATATCCTTGTTGAAGCCCTTTACAGCTTTTGTCATTTTATACCTCCTAAATTCTAAACTAACATTCCGTATTGGCTTTTGACGCATTCCTCGCAGAGGTCCGCGCCGTCGATTTCGTAATAGCTGTCACCCTCATAGATTTCCGCCTCGCAATCGTCACAGACAATATGCTTGTCACAGCAAGCGGAGTTGTGACATTCGTCACAATCCCAAGCATCACAGCCTTGTGCGTTACATCGTTTCGTCGTTATCACATCCTTTGCTGTAAGCTATCATCAAACAGTGACGCCAATCCGCGTCCTGCGGAAAAATGTAGCCCTTGTCGATTGTCCTCTTTTTGGGTTGACTAAGTAAGTCATCCACGAGCATTGTGAAACTTAACACCAAAAACAGTACAAACACAGCTGCAAGGCGCTCGAAATTGAATGCTACCGACATAAACGCCATTAACGCATTGGCACAAGTCAATATCAATTTTGTTTTTCTTTTCATTTCTTTAGCTCCTTTAGCTTATTAATCTTGCAAGCTTCGTTTTTGCAATCAAATACGATGCTCGTTTTGGTGTTCCGGCATTAATCAACTCGCGTTCAAAAACTCTCTTTGCTGTCCTGCCGTCAAGTCCTGTGAATTGAGTCAGTTGTCGAAGTGTGAGCAGTTCCGAATCAGGAAATCGCTCATCGAGCCGTCGCAAGTTCTCGCGATAGTCTGTTTTTTCCCTCATTTTTTTAATCTCCTTTCTTGACTTTTTCTCGGCTTTCGCATATAATATATATGCTTACTTTTTTGGAGTCGCCCGACTTTGGGCGGCTTTTTTCTTTTTCACCCCTTAGTGAAACGGCAACAAATGTATTATTTTTTGGAAGTTGTTAAAAATTTTGTGAATTAGTGTGCTTATGGGTTTTATTGAATTTTGAAAAGGGGGTTGTTGCCGCTCCATTAAGGAGTGAAATTTATTCATTAGCCATTTTGGCTAATTGCAGTGCAAAAAAAATAATCATTTAATTTGCTTTTTGGAATGCCTAAAAATTTGCACAACGCAACAATTTCATCAACTTTGAATTGGCTTTTATTATTTAACTTATTATTATAAGCTTGATAGCTTATCCCAAGGACTTTAGCACAATCCGTTTGTGTGTAACCTTTTAATTGCATTTGCGCTTTTAGGCGGTTTGTCGCGGTCACAGGTTCACCTCCCTATATTAATAGCCGTTTTGGCTATATTCATAATAATAAATCATAGCCATTTTGTCAATAGTTTTTTTGATATTTTATCATTTTTTATTGACAAAATGGCAACGCAATGTTATTATCAATTTAAAGATATTATTGTTGGGATGGATTTGCAATGACTGTATATGATAGAATTAGGTTTATGAGAGAACAACAAGGAATGTCACAACAAGAGTTGGCAAACAAGGTCGGTTTCAAGACTTCATCTGCCGTCAATAAAATCGAATTAGGCAAGCGCGATATCAATCAATCTAAACTTTTAGCTTTCGCAAATGCGCTTGACACAACTCCTGCTTATCTTATGGGTTGGGAAGACGACCCATCGCCGAAATCGACCGATGAGCAACTTCTCGAGCTTGTAGATTTGCTTTCAGACGAACAAAAAGCCTCATTGATTGAATTTATAAAGAACATTGCCAAAAAATAAGGAAGCCCCCTATTCTGGAACTTCCCTATCCTTAAGCATATCAATTATTTTTTCGAGCAATTCGATTTTTTGCTCCTCATTCAATTGAGTGATTAGTTGTTTTAATTCGTCCATTCTTTTTAACCCCCTTTATTTATATGTTAGAACGAATTTTTCTCAACTTCAAGTAAAAGAGTGGCATAGTCTTATTTTTTGTACTAAATAAATTTTTTATTTTTTTGATATGCATTAATCACGCTATATTATTGCAATATTCGCTTATGCGTTTATTAATATTTTTAATTAAAAAAGGAGAATGCAAAAAATGAAAATGAAAAAGTTAATAACAGTATTGTGCATTGTAGCAATCGCCGCGTCCTTTGCGGCTTGCTCAAACAACACAGCCGGCGGTAAAAAGGCTGAGCAGCCGACCGTATCAACAACCGTTGCCAAAACGGAAAAGACGGCTGACGCAGTCGCAAAAGCGTTAAATTTCAGCAATAAAGAGGAGAAAGCGTTCGGCGTAATCGGCGCATCGGACGGTGCGGCATATTCGACAGCTGGCGGCAATCATGCTGAAATTTACATATACACCGACAACCAAGCTGACGGTTACAAGGCTTTTTTTGAGGAAGGAACCGTTGAAATCAATAACAATGTAATGCTCTATCTTGAGGGTAAAGCCGACACAGACGAAAACAAAGAAATCATTAAGGAATTCAAAAGCTTAAATTTCTAATATATTATATCGCGTTTCCTATTGACGCAAGGAGCTGTTGCCCCCTGCGTCTACGGGAACGGTGCCGCCTCAAAAAGATTTGGCACAAATATATAGTATATCATTAAATGTGTAAATATTGCACATCGGTATTGAAAAATAATACACAACTTGCATTATTATGTCTTAAAAAGATTGGAGATGAATAAAAATGTTGTGTGATACGCTGAGGACGTTAAGGCGAAAGAAAGGGCTTGAACGTAAACAAATTGCGGCACAGCTCGGCGTTTCACTTGCTGTTTATAGCAATTGGGAAACAGGTAGGTCTTTAATTCCTGCCGAATACATTCGACCTATCTGCAAGACGCTCAATGTGTCAGCAGATAGGTTTATTAATTTTGAATATCAGAGCGACGAGGGATATTTTCGCAACTTCAAAAGTGCGGAAGGGCTTATCAATTATGCCGAACGCGACGATAAGAATCGCCGCTTTGTGCTTTGGCTCGCTAATGACTTCGACGGCGATTTTGATGGGCTTGTCCTGATGAGTACGGCATACGCCTGCATGACTCCCAAAACGAGGACGCATATCTTGGCATTGATTTGGGACGCATTTGAGAACGAATATTCAAGAAAGAAAACTCAAATGCCGCAGATTGCCAAAAGTGTTTATAGCCTTGCGCCTGAATACGCACGCAAGTTAAGAGAATTGGATGAGAAAGGGCGATAAAATGAAAAGATATAAGCACTCAATGCGTTTCAAAGTCGAAACCGAAAACGGCACAATAAACAAGCGCGTTTACGGCGAAACGCTCAAAGAGTGCGAGCAGAAAAAAGCTGAGCTTTTACAAAAAATCGCCGCCGAAAAAGCTGAAAAATTGCAACCGACATTTGCGTCGGTCGCAAAGGCTTGGAGAGCCGAATCGGAGAGTAGACTCTCGCCTTACACATATTCGTGCTACAAGAAGCCGTGCGACGACCTTGTTGAGCAATTTGGAAAAAAGAAATTAAAGGATGTAAAAACAAGTGAATTACAAAGCTTAATTAATGAAATGCACGAACAAGGCTTTGCACATCACACCATCGCAATGCGGAAAATAGCGGCATCGCAAATTTTTATATATGCTATTCAAAGGGACCTCGTTGAATACAATCCGGCTACGGCTGTCCGTATTCCTCGTGGCGCGCCTAAAAAGCATTTTGAATTTCCTACACCGCAAGAAATCGAAAAAGTGAAAACATCGCTTGACGCTCCTCTTGGATTGTTTCATTTTTTTTTGCTCTATACAGGAATGCGGCGTGAGGAAGCGCTCGCAATAGATTGGATGGATATTAATTTCAACAGCAAATCAATCGTGATTAATAAGGCGTTACGATTTGTGAATGGTAAAGGTGTCATCACGAACATGACCAAAACAGACGATAGCACGCGTGTCATTCCGTTGTTAGAGCCGTTGGAGAACGCCCTGACGCCACACAGACAAGACAGCGGCTTGATTTTTGGCGCTGACGGCGAACCGTTCACAATGTCGCGTTACAATTTTTTGTCGCGAAAATATAAAGAGGTAACAAAATCGAGCGTCACCCCTCACATGTTGCGCGTTGCTTACGCTACCATTCTGTACGATGCGAACATGAGCGACAAGGACGCCAAAGAGTTAATGGGACACTCAAAAATCGAATTGACCAAAAATGTTTATATGCGAATTTCGCAAGCTCGACAAAAGCAGAACTTTAAACAGTTAAACGATTTTGTAAAAAGCAATGTTTAATCTGCCATTTTTCCTTTTTGGTTGACCTTTGGTTGACCCTCTCCCGAAACCCTATTAAAAAGGCGATAGTTAAACGATTGGAAATCGTGTAACGGGCTATAACCTGTTCGAGGGTTCGAATCCCTTGCTCTCCGCCATTTTAAGCCGAAAATCGTTTATTTATGCGGTTTTCGGCTTTCATTTTTTTATGATATTTTAAGTTTTTCCACATTTGCATATTACAAAATATTGCATTAAAATACACCTTATTGGTTGACCCTTGGTTGACCCTTTTTTAAAAATAAATCAAAAAAATAGAACTTTTTTTAAAAAAACTCTTGACAAAATTTTGTACGATTTTGCAACTCAAAAAATGAATAGTGCATATTATAATAGGTATAAATTATTATTTTAGTTTAGCCATTATCGGCTCGACCATACTTTCCGACACATCCTTGACGAAGTCGAAAACAACCTCCATATCGGCACAAGATTCGCCGCTTTCGTTTTTGCAAGCGTCGATATATTGCTTTACTGTTTTTTCAAGTACTTCCTTGTGATGAAGCTCCTGCTCTGCAATTTCGTGGTAGTCCTCAGCAAGAGTTGAATCAGTGCTTTTGAATTTTGCCGCCATATCTGCGTATTCGTCAGCGCTCTTGATTTCGTCGACTATCATTTTGAAGTATTTTTTCAATTTTTCCATTAGTCTTTCACCATCCTTGCCGAAACATTCGTAAAGCTTACAGGAACGCCTGAAACAACAAGCGTGATTAGGCTGTCACAACACTTGACACGAATTGCCGTTGGAATAGTGATGGTGTAGGTTGTGTCTGCCGCCGCCGTTACAGAGGCAGTCGCACCCGGAATAGGTGCGCCGTCCTTATAGAGCGAAAGTGTCACCGTTCCTGCTGTCGCTGTGAATGTTGTATTGACATCAATGTCATAATAGCCGCAACCGTTAGCGACAAGGGCGGTGCTGTTGTTTTGACAATTACAACCGTAGCGACGGATTGTATTTCCAAAATTCGCGACATTTCCGACTGCTACGGTTTGAGCGTTTGAATTTGCTGTATAAATAAGTGATTTACTCATTTTGAAAAATCCTTTCATAAAAATTAATAAACGGCAGAGTCGCCCCTGCCGTGCCTCGCCAAAGTAGGGCGTTAAATCAATTAAATGTTACCGCAACACATTGAGTTGCAATTGCAAAACGGATTGCCGGCAAGCGAATAGGTCATTGCTGTCGGGTATCTCACAACGCCCGAAAGCGCGTTGTTGAGTTCAAGCTGATTAATTCTGCCCTGCAATGCTTCAATCTTGTTTTGCTTAATCTCATCGCTTAATTTTTGCATATGTGCAGTTGTGTTAGCGTTGATTTGAGCGGTGTTTTGTGCCGCAAGATAGCGGTTTTCAAGCAATGCCTTTTGGGTTTCACAGCAGCATTTTTGCTGATTTGCAAATCCTGCGTTAACTGTCGCCTCAAGGTCGCGGATTTCGCTCAAATTGTTATAAGCGGAGTCCTTAATAGTGCTTTGCAAGCCAAGACCAACATCGCTTGTGTTCTGCATGATTTCGTTGTTCTGTCTTTCGAGAGCGGCGAAATCGGTCGCGCGCTGAACATCTGCGGATGTTGCATATTGCTCGCCGCCTCTGCCGTTCTTGCCCCAACCGTCGAAGCCAAACAAAGCAAGAATTGCAAAAAGCCAAAGACCCTCGTTGCCAAACATTCCGTCACATCCGTAGCCCCTGTTGTTATTCATTACAGCACCTACATCTGCGGGAGTCATTTCTGCCATCGCGTTTTACTCCTTTCTTTAAATTTTTATATCAGCCCCTTAAGGGGTTAATATCGTTGAAATTCTGTTGTAATTCTCGCGCTTGGTCGAGCACTTGATTAATGTCAATACCTCGCTGTTGAGCTGTTTGCATGACCAATTGCTGAGGAGTCATTCCTCGCATCCGGCACAGCCGCAGAGCCTGTTGCATTTGTGGGCTGTTCATTAGGTTGTTGACCTGATTTTGGTTGTTCTGTAGCAGTTTGTTCATATATCATTTGCTCCAATCTTTTTAATCGTTCGTCGATATTTTCAAAGTTTTTTGTGCTTTCGTCCTTGTGTTCAACGAGGTCAAAAGCGTTGACTGTTCCGTAGCCTGCGCCGTCGGTTTGCTTTAAGTAAACAATTGGCTTCTGCGAATCAAGTAGAAGCACGCTCGAATTCGGCGCGAGCTGATAAGCATTCGCTCCGTTAATTCCGTTAACTTCCGCAACCCTGCTTGGCATAACGCTGTTATAGTTCATCGGATACATTACCGTCACAATCCTTTCGTATATCATTTAGGGCGTCCTTGTAGCCCTGCGCGTAAACTCGATATATCCACGAGTTAAGTTGTTGCTTGTGCGTTTCAAGCCATTTTTCCAAAGGGCAATCCTTAATGCCCATATATTCTTGTGAGAATTCAAATTTCATCGTTTCATCCTTTCTGTAACTTAATGTTAGCAAGTTTTCGCGCGCCCAAACGCACGCCTTTGGGCGTTTTTGGGCATAAAAAAATAACCCCACCAAAATGGTGGGGTCTTTTCTCATTTACACGCTTGTTTATAAATTTTCATTTTCAGCGACGCTTTAATTTGCTTGAATTTGTGTAACGAAATGTTCAGCTCGAGCGCCATTCCCTCGTTTGTGAGGTCATTTCGCCTCATATGTTCAAGAATGAAGCGTTCTTGCTCCGTCAATTCAAGATTGGATTTTAATTTTTCAAATTCGTTCGCCGTCAAAAATTCAACGCTATTCATATTAACTCCTATATGTTCGCGTTCCCGTATGACTTTGTTTTTTATGAAAATTTACTAATTTGACAATATGCCTCTCTGCCTGTTGCGATGACCTTGATTTTATCAACGCTTGCCGAAGCGTGGCTCAAAACCTTTAATTTTGTCTGCGCAAGATATGTGTATTTCGTGCCGGAAAGGTTCGGCTTGCTGTATAGTGTTGTCTTAGCTTTCAGCCTGTAAGTCTTGCCGACTTCCGTTTTGTAACTCGGCTTTGAGGCACTTGCCGCCGTTTTAATATTCTTTTGATTTTTCGGACGCAAAACGCCTAGAAACGACGCATATGTGTGTTTGATTTTTGTCATCGGTTCGTGCTTGCCCGAAGGATAATTTTGGTCGTACGAATAGAAATAAGAGGTAGTTCCCTCTCCGGTGGCGACGGAAATATGACCTTTTCCGCTTTTTGAGGTGAAAACGCAAAGGTCGCCTTTTTGCGGCACAAAATCGGGTGTGTTTGAAATCCACTTGAAATTCGTTGTCAAATATTTCGACGATTTGCGTTTGCGGTAATATTCAATTGCATTGCCGATTGACTGCGGCTCTACGCCCAAAACATTTTTGATAAAATGCTTCGCCAAATCGACGCACTGCACGCCATAAGCGCCGTCGTAATCAATCCCTTTGCCGAGATTTTTCTCAACCCATTTATTCATCGAAATAGGCATTTTATTCCTCCTTTTTTGGCTCGTCATAACCGAGCGCATTCGAGCTGTCGCTGATTCCGTCGGTAGTCGGGTCAACAACAACACCGAGAACAACAAGAATGTTGATTAATATTCCAAGTGTGTTGATGATTTCGGATTGTGCGACGGTCGGAACGACGCCGAATAAGCCAAGTGCTTGATAAACTAATGTGACAACAAGGGTTATAAGCGTCACAAGTGTAGTTTTGTTTTTCAATCTCAATTTAAAATTAATTTTCATTTGGTTTTCAACTCCTCTTCAATGTCATCAAGCCTGTGGTCCGCAACCTTCACCTTGGTCTCGAGAATAGGAACGCGGTGAGCGAAGTTGTTATGCTCACGCACCTCTCGAGTCAACTCCTCGATTTTGGTTTCTGTAACGGCTTGATTTTGTTTGATTTCATACTGCATTTTGCGATTGGCGGCAAGATTAGTAATGACAACGCCGACAACCGAGAGTCCGCCTGTAATCAAGGCGGTCAATACTGCTTCACTCAATGTTATCGGTTGCCTCCTCGTCTTGATTTTGTGGTTTGTGGCGAGTTTTCGGCGGCTTGTAATTTTCGACCTCGATTATCTCGCCGTTCTTGAATATTTTAGTCCTCATAATCCGACCCCCATATTTCAATAATCATTCCTGCCGGTAGGAGCTTACCCTCTACCTGTGTGTCAAGCTGAATCATATCAATGAAATTTGTTGCGCTGAATGAGAAAACATCACCAGCCATCGCATTATATACTTTTTGATTTGTTACAATAGGGAATTCGCTTGGGTCGTTATCGTCGTATAATTTGCTCTGTGAATACTGAATATCACCGTGCAGCCAAGGCGAGCAATGTGCCATGATTTGGGTTATATTCCTGTCGCTTGTAGACGATACTTTAGCTGCTGCGAGAGTAAGTTCACTCCAGAAGTCCTCATCACCTGTTTCCATTTTGCGCAGATTAACATATACAGCTGTTCGCGATGCTGTAGACCACTTGGGCATTAAAAGGCGAATTGCACAGTTACTCAATTTTAAGGGTTTACCCTTTTCATCGACATCGCGGATATACTGAGCGACTTCCTCAGTGATTGTCTCACGACAGATTTTACGCCATTTCACGCGTCCGCTCTCGCCTTGTGGACCTTGTGGACCTTGCTCACCCTTTGGACCTTGTTCGCCCTGAATTCCCTGCGGACCTTGCGGTCCTGTGTCGCCTTTGTCGCCTTTTGGTCCTTGCTCGCCGTCTTTTCCTGTTGCGCCAACATCACCTTTATCGCCTTTATCGCCCTTTAGCTTGCCGTCGGCGATTGCTTTATTGATGAGTGAATAAAACGCCTCAATTTCGCTTGCTGTGGGCGGTGTTGCGTCGGCTACCTCGTCCGAATAACTGCCCGAGCATACGCTCAACAGTGTAGGTTTTGGGGAATAGCGCAAGGTTGTCTTGCCGTCGATTATTTCGTAGGCATAAACGCCAACAAGACAGCGTCCGACGCTCAAATTTGGGGCAAAGCATTCGCCATTGACAAGGGTCACGGCTTGCTCATTGAACACGGCACGGACAGTTAAGCCGTCGAACGCCTCGTCAAGCTCGAATTCGCACTTGACCGTTTCAACATTCCCCGATGTGAGCGGTGCGCTTTGTTCAAGTTTTATGACGGATTGCTCCGTCACTTTAAATTTTAATGTTGTCATTTGAGTTTTTCCACTTCCTTTTTGAGCTGTTCAATCTCATTCTGTTGAGTTTGAACAAGCTTGATTAGCGGAGCGATAAGCTCGTTATAGTTGAGTTGCCATAACAGCTTGTCATCGGGGACGGTAGGGTCGAAATATTTCTCCTGGTCGCCCTCAACGACGCTTGCCTGATATGCGGCTATATCGCCGACCGTCTGTTCTGCGGCGTCGCGGACCTCTTGCGCAATAAAGCCGTTGTGAGTTCTCTTGCCCTCGCCTGCTTTCAGTTTGTAGGACACAGGGCGGAGCGCCAGTACAAACGCTTTGTTGCTTTCGGCGTCAAGGTCTGCAATGTTTTCTTTCAACTTCCTGTCAGAGCCGTTAAATGCGCCGTCGGTACAATATATCGAGTGCCACTTATATGAGCCACTTCCGAGATATGCGCCGCCGTTTGTGTTCGGGCGGAAAATCGTTCGGCTCGGCGAATTTGACTCCTTGATTATTGAGCATCTTGTTCCGTTTTTTATTTCAAACTGAATCGTTCCGCCGCCGATGAAGGTCCTTTTTCCATCCAAGAATCGAGAATATGCAACATAGGTGTCGCCGTTCGCGTTTGCGGCGGCAAAAACATTTTGATTTGTGCTGTCGAAAATGCTCGTTTCAAGGTTGATTCGGTTACAATTCACAGTGCCGCCATAAAGGTCGCCACATTCAACATTGCCCTTTGTGTCAACGGCAAACGAGTATTCGCCTGCGTTTTGCTCTGCAAGTGATATAAGATATGTTGCCGTTTCGCTTGTTGTGTCGGATGTGATTTTGAATTTGTAATTCACACCGTCAACAGTGAAATTCTTTTCAAAAGCCGTGTCGGTCAAGTCGAAGCCTGCGATTGTTCCGCTTTTTGCGGTGATTTTGCCGTCTGTCGAGAGCGTGAAATTGTCCGAGTCAATCTCAATGCGGTTTGCTTTGAGTGATATTTTTTCGGGTGATTGATTAATTTCCGAAACGACATCGCCCTTGCTGACCTTAAACTGTAAACCGCTTGAAAGTCGGTTGATTTCGCTTGTGACGCTTTTCAGCTTGCTGTCCGCCGTATATGTTATGTTTTCGGTTTTCGCCGTTAAACTGCTTTCAACGCTCTGTGTCAAGCCGTTTGACAGCGTTATTGCACTTTTTGTAAAAATGAAAGGATAATCGAGACTGTCCTTTTTATTTACAATATTGACCATATCGCCAATATCGTACCATAAAACGCCTGTGGTGCTTGCCGTGACGCTTGTGAGCGTCTTGCCGAGCAGATATGCCGTGTAGTTGGATTTGACGGCGTTCAACTGCTCTGCGGTCGTGCTTGAATTGTCAACGAGATACTCAACAATCGGATTGTCCGAAATTGTGACTTGCGTCTCTGTCGACGCTTCGTCGCTCAATATCTTTTGCAAGCCTGTCGTTCCGTTAAGCTGAACGCCTGAAATCTGCACACTGTCGTTAATGCTTGCACTCGTGAGGTCTTGTAACTCGATTTTTTCGGTTTCAACCTCGCTCGGTCGAATTAAGACAAGCTTGTTGTCCTTAACCCGAATTATTCCGCAAAGGACCTCCGCAACATTTTCCAAAAAATCGCGGTAGGTCTTGCCAGAATAAGCACTCGCATTAACTTTGTATGCGGTCATATCGGGGAGTGTCGAAGTAACCCCGACGCCGTTCAAAATCTCAACTGCTCCGTTGAGCAATTCCTGCACCGATATAGTCTTTTCAACTTCTGCCGCCGTATCATCTGTTTCGTTGCCGCCGCTGTTCTCGTCGCCGCTGTCCTCAGCCGTCGGGATTTCGACCATTGTGTTTACAAGTGCGTCATATGCTGTGATTGTCCACATATCCGTGTCCGTGTTGTAGCCGGTGCCGTCATCACTCACAAGGTAAAACTTGCCATAATTGATGTACTCAAAGCCGTTGTCAGTTTCAACTCCGATTTTGACATTGTCAATCACGCCGTCAGGAGCGCTAAAATCGCCGCGAATTGTTGCGGTAATGCTTTGCATTGCCGTCGACGGAAAGCCGCCGTCAATATTGACAGTAAGGCTCTCGATAGCACTCAAATCATATACAGTGTTACCGACTATGATTTGCGCGTCAAATCGACGACCTGTGTCGCGCATTGCGGCGATAAAATCTGTAGTTACATTATGCATTTCATCACTCCTTACTTATTGCGACGGCAATCACCGAAATTGAATCATATTTATTCTTTCTCGGGTTGCTTATGTTGATATATTTATGGGTGATTGACACGCTGTCAAAATAGAACGATTGCGTTTTCATCGACGCGGTTTGCGCGTCATAGAATTTGCAAGAGGCGGAGGTCTGACTCAACAACTGCATAACCCCCTCAACATCCTTATAATTGAGCTTTGTGCCGCTGATATTTGCGGTTATCTTAGGGAATATGCCGACAATTGAGCCTTTATAATCACCGCTCATCGTTCGCCCTGCGTCGCTACCCCACAACTTCTCGTGGCTGACACTAAAATCATTTTTTATGTACGGAATGGGGACAAATTCGCCTTTTGCGTAGGTTTTGCCCTTGATTGTCACGCTTGAGCCGCCGTTTTTAATGTAAAATACAGCCATTATACAACGCCCCCATTCATTCTGATGTTTCTCCTGCCGTTGACTTGCGAGATTTTCTTTGCGATTGTTTCGCCGTCAAGGGTGATTATCGTTTGCAAGACCTCGCCGTTGGCGTTGATTCGGTTTGCAATTCTCTCGGCAAGTAAGTCCATCCAGCCTGTGTTGTTTTCGAGCGGCAAAATTGCCTCAGCTCCTGCCTCGCCGACAGTAGCCGTGACGCCTCTGCCCGGATTGTTAACGATTCCGCCGCGTGCGAGTTTGGGCGTTGAAATTAACGGAATGTCAATATTGGGTAATTTGTTAAGTACCTTGATAACTTTGTTTACCATACTCACAAGACCGTTAAGGATTTTTTGAATGCCGCTTGTAATACCGTCTTTAAGTTTGGTCGTAACGGTTTCAGCCTTGCTTTTTATGCCGTCCCAACTCTTTTTAGCATTTGAAAATGACTTAGCGATTGAGCCTTTAACGGTTTTCCAATTTGTCTTGTTCTTAATCGAATCCCATTTGCTTTTGAGATTTTTGAACTTATTGTGAACGCTACCTTTGATTGTTTTCCAATTGGTTTTGTTCTTAATTGAATCCCATTTCGTCTTGAGGTTTTTGAACTTTTTGTGAATTTCGCCTTTGATTGTTGCCATAGCAGTTTTGCCTTTTTCCTTAATCGAATCCCATTTGTCTTTTAAGTCATCGAATGTCGGGAGAACATTGCCGCCAATACTAACAGTAAGTTCTTTTAAGCCGTCCCAAGCCTCTGTGATTTTGCTAAATACATTGTCCTGAAACCACTTTTTGATGTCTTTGAGCCAATCCACAATGCCATTAAATGCGCCCTCAATGAGGTTCTTACCAAGGTCAATAATATCTTGATTTTTCGACGGCGAGTGAATATCGAACGCCTCTTTAAAGCCATTAATAAATGGGTCGAGGATGTGCTCTTTCATCCACTTTCCGACATCCTTAAGCCAATTGACGATGCCGTTAAATATGCCCTCAATTACATTGCCGCCAGCTTCGTCAATAGAATCGTCAAAGTAGCTTGCGATGTTTGAAAATGCATCATTGAAAATCTCTCCGAGCTTTTGGGCAATTTTGAACACCTTACCGACAGCCGCACCGAGTGCCTCAAAGGCACTATTTGCAATGCCTTCCCAATCGATGTTTTTTACAAAATCGACAATATCATCGATTATTGCGTCGGTATCAAGATTTTTTATAAAACCTGTTACGGTTTTAAACGCGCCGCTTATCGAGTCCGATATATTGGATGCTATCTTGCCCCAATCGATATTTTTAAACCACGAATTTACCGTGTCGCCGATTTTGCCACCGAAGTTTTTAAAATCGAAACCCGAAGTACCTTTCTTTTCATCGCCGTTAAAAAAGCCGTATAAGGTGTCAGTTATGATTTTGATTTTTGCCGACAAGGTTTTTCCGAGTTCATCCGTATCAACCGTATCAACAAGATGATTCATTCCGTCGGCAAAGCCTGCGCCAAGACCGTCCCAATCAATGTTGTCAACGAGAGTATTAATGCCCATTGTGACGGTGTTTATCGCCTCACCTACATTGTTGCCGACTTTGCCCCAATCAAGTTCATCAATAAAGCCATTAACTGCGTCGCTTAAATCCTTGCAAAATGTTTTGACTTTGGTTTGAATGCCGCTCCAATTGATGTCATCAAGTGCAGAGTTAATCGTTCCGGCAATCGTTCTGCCAATGCTGCCCCAATCTCCTGCTTTGAATTTCTCAATAATTTGATTCATCCACGAATCAAGGCTTGATGTATCAAAGATGGCACCGCCTTCGCCGGAAGAGCTGCCACCGGACGAACTGCTCGACGATGAGTTGTCGCTCAGCTTATTTGCGACATCAAAGCTCGCCATTTGATTTTTGTATTCTTTGGCAGCTTTTGCCGCGTCCTCTGTCGCAGACGCTGTTTTCTCCGCTTGCTTGGCGTTATATTTTGCAACAAGACTTGTGCCTGTAAATGCTTGATATATCGCGTCTGCGAATGTCACAGCCTTGCTTAACATTGACACAAGAGCGTTGATTAATGGGCTTATTGCCTCACCCAAAACACCCTTAGCCGCGTTCAACTGTGTTTGCAATTTTTCGTTGTTTTCCATTGCCGACGAAACTACTTGTTTAAACAACATCATTGCAGAGCGAGCGCCGAGTAGTGCAAGTCCTACCCTTGTGAATTTCTTTTTCAAGTTCTCAGCCGGAGAAAGCGACGATTTCAAATTAACACCGAATTTAGAGCCCAAACTGCTCACTTTTTGAAATGCGCTTCTAACCTTTGAAATAGCTGTTTTTAGTCGATTGGCGGCTGTGTGTAAACCGTTCCAAACACGCGAGGCGGCTTTTGAAACCGCTTGAAACGCGCGTGTACTCGTGACAGCCTGTTTCACTTTGTTTTTAACTGCTCCGATTTTATTGGACAGCGTCGAAAATGCGACTCCCACGCCTTGTAATGGTAGCGTCATCGTGCGGAATGCTCTGACAAGTCCGTTGCTTGAGTTTTTGGCAGTTTCGCACTTTTGGGTAAACTGTCCTAATCCGCTGTTTAAACGCTGTTCGGCGTCCTCGCTTTGCCGAATCGCGGTGACAAGTTCTTTAACCTCTCCGTTGGCGGCTTTGAGTTTTGTCTCTGTTTCCTCAACTTGTGAAAGAAAGCCGCTGTATTGATTTTTTAAATCTTGCACATCAAGGATGTGAGCGTTTTCAACCGCTTGTTTTTGTTGCGGAGTTTTTGCATTTGCCAAATTTTGTTGATAATCGGCTTCGTTTTTTTGATATTTTCGAGTAAGCTCTTGGGCGGCATCTGATTGGAACAGCTCGCTCCTTTTCTTTTTCAGTTTTTCAATCTCTTTGTCGAGCTTGTCAAGCCTTTCCTCAGCTTCCGATATATCAATTTGATATTTCGTCGGGTCTTTCGCGACATCAATTGTTTTTTGAATGTCGTTTTTTATGTACGAAAATGTTTCGGCGACATATTTCTTTGCAGCGTTTAAATCGCTTTTGATTTTTTCGCTGTCAACATTGACGCTGATTGTGCTTTTTAACTTGTCTTTGAGTTTTTCAAAAACGCTTGATAAGTTTTTTACACCTTTTTCAGCCGTTTTTGTGTCAATGTTGAGGTCAGTTTTCGCCGTCTGCTCCATTGTGCTTTTGACCTCGTCAAGAGCTTTCGACAAGTTCTTTGCGTTCTGCTCCGCGTTTTTGGAATTGAACGCAACATCAATGCGTATCTTATTGTCTGCCATTTTCTCACCCCCTTATTTAAAACGCGCCTCGAAAATATCCTCTGACTCCTGCTCCTCTTTCGTGAGTCTGCGAGGCAGTGCGACGGCTTCTTTTGCTTTTAGGATTTCGCGCTTGTCTTTCTCTGACCAATTGCTGACATCCATTGTGCGTAGCGAGCGAACGCGCGACAAAACGCTGTGCTCTGTCAACCCTGCTATGAGGTCGCAAAAAAGCCAAAAATGCGGATTTTCCTTATTCAAGTCGATTTTGTAATCACTCATAAACGAGGCGACAATATACGGCTCGTCGTAAATTAAGTCCATATCAGGCTCTGTGTCGCCGTTTTCGCCGTTTTCGCCGTTTTCGTTTTTGGACAGGAATTTCTGTGCCTGCTTTAAATAGTCTTGCCACAACTCGTTGTCGGGCGGAATATAGCCATATAGCGTGTATATGATAGCGAGAGCGCGTTCATAGTCGCCGATGTCGTTGTCATTCGCTATTTTCAGGCATTTCAAGGCGGTTTTTGTGTCTGTCTTGATTTTGACTTTTTCGCCGCGAATTCTCACATATTCGGGGTAAGTCATTCAAGGACATCCTCATCGTTTTCGCTGTATTTCTGCTCGATTCTTTCGATTGATTTTTTACTTGAAATTCCGATTTTTTCAAGGTGAGGCTTAAGTGCATCAAAAAGGTCGTTATACATATCAGGATAGTTTCGGTCGCCAAAGATTTTTTGAACGCCGCCTGCTCCCAAGAACTCGTCCATAGCTTCGCGCATCTGTTTGTAGAACTCTTTATAAAGCTGTCGCCTTTTTTCGTCCTTATTGCTGACAAGTCCGTGTGAGCATTCTTTCTGCTTCTCAATCAACGCCTCTTTGCGCGTCAAATCCTTTGTGAGCTGTTCAACTCGCAAATAAGCATCGTTGAATTTAAACGGAAGTTCTATATCTTCCGTATCAAAAACGATTGTCTCGCCCTTGTCGTTGACCTCGATTTCGTACAATCCTTTTTTAATGTCAAGATTTAATTTTTCCATGAATAAAATCACCTCATAAAACAAAATAGGCGGCAAAAGCCGCCTATTAATTTAATTATTCTGTTGCGCTGTTAGCGGTAAATGTCGGGCTTGCACCTGTGAATGCAACAGTTCCGAGAGTCGGGTCACCGTTGAACGAACAGGTGTAATTCAATGACGCAGAACCGCCGCCACCTTCGCCGCCGAACTCGCTGAATTGCAATGTGCAACGATTAAGTTCTGCCGCGTATTTCGCGTTGTCGGTTGTGTCGTATTTATAGACAACAAGGCATTGCGTCTCTGCGTCTGTGCCTGTTGCTCTATTCTGACGGAGTGCATCAAGATACTTGAATAACTCGTCATCGTTATAGCAAGTAAGCTCACCTTCGAATGATACGGCGTATTTCTCGAGGGATGTCGAGGGGGTGTTTTCGTCAACCCACTTGTCCTCCTCAGTTTCGCCGTCATATTTGAGCTTTAACTCGCCTTGTTTTCTAACTCTCGCCCACTTCGGTGAGGTTGAGCTATCGCCAATGTCGATAAATGCGGCAATGGCGGAAGTTTTAATTTTTGTATTTGCCATAGGTTTTACTCCTTGTCATATATCAATTGACATTGACATTGATACTTCGCATAGCGTTGGCTGTTCTCAATTCCATACAGATAGCCGCTACTTGTTGCCTTAATGCTAAACGGAGTCATTCCGTCGGGCATATCGGGCAAGTCATCGTTCTCGGTGCATTCCTCAAGCCATTGTTGGAAGTGCTCGAAAAAGCCACTGTTGTTAATGTTGTTCTCGCGTTCCTGATTCCACGCGAAACGCGCAGAAAAAGCGAAAACAAACTGTCTTTCGGTACTGCCGTCAATATATCGTGTCAATATCGTTTTGGTCGGCTGTTCGTCAATTGAATAGCCGCCGTCATTTGGGGAAAGAAAATCGACATTTATATTTTTAAATTCATCAAGGTAGGGGCATTTTTTGACAAATTCCCTTACGCTTTCTATTATCGTCTTGTTCATTTTGTCATCTCGCTTGTGATATAGTCCTCTGTCTGCTCGATAAGGCTGTCCTTATTTGCGAGCCAAGCTCTCTCAACCCAATGAGAGCCGCGCGTCGGCGCGCCTTGATACTTCAAATCTCTGTCTGTCAATTTTTTCTGTGCCATCGGTCGGCTCCAAAAACCATAATCCTTGTTGAAAAAAGCTCCCTTGCCTGTGATTGGGTCGACCATAAGCTTGCCGTAATACTGATACCGTGCATACGGCGTTTCGTATTCAATTGCATTGCCGTCATCAACTACACGCCCCGAACTCTTCAAAATTCCCAAATCGTAAGGGGTATATGGGTCACTTTCTGCAAGCAGCCTATCAGAAAAAAATTTCTGCGCCTGCGGTTTCACGCGCTCGAAGTCTAATTTATCGAGCGCAAACGCGTCAACGGTGTAAACGAGTGTTGCCATTCGTCACACCGCCTTTATCGTGATGTTGTCAACATCCGAATTACAAAGATTTTCAGCAACAGCGGTGACTTTGTAGAATTCGTCAAGCTCTGTAAGGCTTGATATAGCAGAGCCTCTGCCTCTTACAATGATGTCACCCGGCAAGACACGCCAACGGTTTGACTCATATCTGTGAGCGTTTTCGGCATTTGTCACAACAGTGATTTCGCCGTTGTTTTGCTCGCCGTTGCTTTCAGTCGAGCCGTTGCTCGTCTTTTCAACATAAACGCCGTTGAGATATGTCGTAGAATAGGTATCAAGCTTGTTAAGATAGCGGTATATCGTTATATCGTGCGGAAACATCACATCACCGCCCTTGTGAGCAGTCCCGAGCTTGCAAGGTATGTTAACGCCTTGCTTTTTCGGTTGGATTGAATTTCAGCCGCTGAACGCGTCACATAGGACACGGAATGATTGCCGACACTTTCGCTCGATTTAATGCCTTGATTTTGATTAATATAAATGTCGTCGATTACACTGCATATTGCAAGCTTATAACGCCTGTTGATGACCTCGAATTCAAGAGCCGAGCGGTCTAAAACAAGGCGGTCAACAAACGCCGTTGCCTCGACTTGCAATTTTTCAAAGGCGGCGTTGTCGGGAACGGCGTCGCCTTTGAACACCTCAATATAGAAATTGTAATTCAATTCATCCATTCCCGATTAACTCCTTACTTACCGGTGGTTGACGCCTCTGCCTGTAAATTCTCGTCAAGTTCACAAGACTTGTCGGCAACAATAGCCTTTGTTGCGTGAACATAGATAGCCTTGCGCTTTTGGTATCTTACGAACGCATCAAAGCGGATTCTGCCCTCGCAAAGCCAACCGTTAATGCCCGGAGGATTTTGGTGGATGTTATAATCCTCAAGCTTTTGAGCCGCAGTCGTTGCGATTGGGTGTGTAATAATGAAGTTGACATTTTCGGGGAGAATGCCTGTGCCCTTAAGGATTGCAACGCCGTCAACCTCGCCCATCTGTCCGCTGATGCGCATATCCATAGCAATGTCGCTTGCTTTAATGAAGTTCTCATCAAGCTTAAGCATTTTATAAAAAGCATTAGAAACATAAGCGACTCTGCCATCTGTCGGAACGCTGTTGTCGTCAAGCTGTGCTTGTCCGTCGAGAAATGCTTCGTAAGCTGTCGTTTTTGTGATTGTTCCTGTAGCACTTGAGCCTACTGCGTTAGTCATTCTTTGCAGTCTGTACTTGTCGATGTATGGAATGACAACCTCGTTGAGTTCTCTTGCAAGAGCCGCACCGACTTCCTGCGTCATTTGTGTGTCATCATAAGACTTGCGGTCAATTGTGAATGTGAATGCCTTGTCCTGTGAGAGAAGCATTGTTTGTGTGTGATTGCCAAGCTCGTCGGGGGTGCCGTATCTGTTTGTGCCGGTTGTCTGATAGTCGTTGAGCGGTGAGGTATCAATCGAATATACCTTGATTGCACTTGTGCCGTCCCAATCGTAATCGGTGTTTACTGCCACGCCTGTTCTCGCGCCCTGCGAAAAGCGTTCGTCAACATTAGTCGCGTATTTTTCTGCGTAATTTACTGCCATTTTTTTAGTCCTTTCGATTAAGAATTAAAGCCTTTCAAAAAATCGTCCTCATCGTCTTTTGGCTTGCCGCCGTGGTCAAGACCGCTTGCGCCACCGTTCGGCTTGCCGTCATCATCGCCGAAATAATATGATTTGGTCTTTTTAAGTTCGTCCATTTGCTCTTTAAGACCATTAATGCCGTCGTCATTGACCTTGATTTTTTCAAAGTCCAAATGTGGCAAAATGTCGTTGATGTCCTTCGGTTTGTAGTCGCTGATGATTCGATTTTCGATTTTGCTTTTTTTGATTTGTGCCTCGTAATTTTTCACGAGGTCGGAACGCTGTGACTCAAAGTCGGTTTTAAGCTTGTCAATCTGATTCTGTAACGCTGTGTTGTCGCCTGCTGTTTTCTTCAAGTCGTCATATTCTTTCGACTTGTCATCAAGCAACGCCTTTGTGTCGTCATACTGCTTCTGCAATGCGCCGTATTTGGAGCTTGAAACAAAATCGCCTTTGCTTATGTCGGCGAGTTTGCCCTCTGTGTCCTTAAGTGCATCGTTAACCGTCTTGAATGTGTCCTCGTTCAGTTTGTCTTTTAGGATTTCAATATCCATTCTTCTGCTCCTTTGTTTTTATATGCGGTGTCTCCGCTGGTGTAGGGCTGTTTTATATGCCTTGCCGTCGGCAACCCGAGCACTTTATATGCCATACTCAGGGCAAGCGAACGGTTTATATGCCGCGTTCAGGGCAAATGAGCAGTTTAACGCCTTGCTCAGGGCAATAAAAAAGACAGGCACTTGCGACGACTTATATCGCCGTTTGTGTCTGTCTCAGTTATTAAATTTGGGCATAATAAAAGCGCAACAATCAATGTTGCGCTCATATCATATATTAATTAAATGCTTTGTTTCCAAAGCGGTATATATTCGCCTTTGACTACCAAATCGCCAAAATGTTCCCCATAGTAATCGCGCTCAACCTCGTATTCTTCGGGTGTCATTCCTTTGCGCCACCATGGTGCCTCTTTCAAGGTTGGCGTTGCCCATTCTTCCATTTTATCATCCCCTTAGTGTAATCTTTTATAGCTCTTTTTACAACTTCGTATTCTCGTATTCGTGCCCTATCCGAAGGCTGTATTTCTCCGGCTTTGATTTTTTTGGCTAAATTGCTTGAAACTTCAGGATATAAACTATTTAGATATTTGTTGCCATTGTTTTTTCCATTGCTTATTAGCGCATCTGCACTTCCGTCGAATCTTGCTACAAAAAAGGCATTAATGTTATTGTCACCACTTAATGTCTGCAAGTCGGTTTCGCTAAACTCGCTATCAGTGTTATGGTTGTGAACAAAAGCGTATTTTTTGTCCTTATTATTTCCTATATATTTCCAAAAATCAGAGCCTCCGACGCTTTCATTTGTGCCAATTTCTTGGTATTCGCTTACTCCCGTATCTAAATTAATCAACTCTAAATGCTCAAGATTATCTTTATATCCTGCGTTTGCAACATTTGCGGCAGCTTGCGATAAACCTTTGTTTACTTCGTCGCTGTATTCCTCAACATCAATTTTATAAATAGCATTGGGATTATATTTCAGCTCTGTACCGTATGAGGTTTTTGCACCTATTACATTACCATTCTTTGCGGATTTAGTCAAGCGCGTTTTTGTAACTTGTTCCTGCACGAGTTCGCGGCTGTAATCGCGTTTCAAGCCGTATTTGTCGCAATGCGCTTGTAACTCGGCTTGTCTGTTTTTCAGCTTAATTTGCAAAGCTTTCGTTGCGTCTTTGTCGCCTAATGGCTTTATTGCGGCGATTTCCTTTTTAAGCTTTCGGATTTGGCGCTCTTTGAGCCTCTGCTCCTGCGTGGCTTTATATATGCGCTTATTCTCCTCTGTATCGCCGTATTTGATTGGATTCGGCTTGCTTATGCCGGGAATAAACGCAAATATTCTGTGACGGCAGTTGACACCGCCCAAACCCAATATATCATCAGGATAGCCTGTCGCCTCTTTAAGATTTCGATATTTTTCGTCGTGACCCTCAATTTTAAAAATGCCGCCCTGCCATCCTGCGTGATTTGCTATCGGATTTGTCGGGTGCGTTCTTGCCCCCAAATGCGAGGATATTTCGACATAATCTGCCCCAATTTCTTTTACAAGTTGTAACGAGCTTTTGTTTGCGAGTTGATGAACGGCGGTGACAGTGTCACGCCTGATAACGCCCTCAATACTATACTCCGTATATGTATAACCGCCATCCGCGTTTTTGCGCTTATATGTCGCGCCTGTAATGCCTCGCCGTGCCATTCTCTGCAAGCCTTTTTTAAGGCTTTCTTGCAAGCTATAATTGCCGCTTGCGACCTCGACATAAGCCGTGTTAAGCGTGTTAATATATGCCTGTTTGGCGCTTTCAACCGCCTTTGTTTGAATAAGGCTAAAGGTTTTTGTTAAATCCTTATAGCTCAATTCGGCAATCTCACGCAATATAGGGCTTTGCATTGCGACAACAGGGTCAACAGCTATTATATCGCGGTCATATGCCGTTTTAAGCGGCTCAAGGTCAATATTAAGCCCCTGCGCCTCTGTGATAAGTTTTTTAATCTCTGCCTCGCTTTTGCCACTGTATTTTGCGAATATTTTTAACAATTCGGGGGTGATTTTTTGAAATTCCTGTAACTTTTTGAGCCGATATTCAAGCACACCGTCTGCCTTGTCATATGTCGCAAGACGGTTTGCGATGTCAACAATCAAATCATATTCAATCTGTTGATATATCGTGCATATCGGGTCAATTAACTTGCTGACTTCGTTATCTGTAAGCATTCAATTACTCCTGCGGAGGCTCTTCCTCGATATTTCGCCAAGCAAGTTCCGCGTTTCTCTCGTCTTGCATTTGTTTTGCATATTGCGCCGCTTTTTTGTCGTCAAAGCCGTAAACGCGGCGATAATATTCTTGCGCGCTGATTAATTCAGCGTTGTAATCGGTCAACGCCATTTGTCGCTTTTCTGATGTGTCCTCAATGATTGAGTCGTCAAAGTCAACCGTAATGGCTAAATCATCGGGGACGGTGATGTCACCGATAAACTGCTCTTGCATTTCAAGCAAAGCGCGTGACATTGTCACGATAGCGGCGTTTAAAAGGATTTCGTGCTTGCGTAAGGTCCTAAATTCCTTTGAATTTTCGCTTATAATCTGTGTAGCGGTCGTGACATTTCCTTGATTCCACTTGTAATGATTTTCGCCGAAGCCACATTTTTGCCCGAGCAAATTAAGTTGTGTTTGCAATGCTTCCTCGTGCTCGGTCACCCTCAATTGCATGTTACTCTCGATAATCGGCAAATCGTTACCGCTGTTGTCGTCAGGCAACCGATAAAACGCCGTATCGTTCGGGTCGAACACCGGGAGCGTTTCGCCTGTATTTGGGTCGACATTAAACCTTGCGACGCCGTCGGAGACGAAAACCCTCTTTCTGCCGAGCGTGAACTCGTTGTCAAGTGAGTCATATTCATTGTCGATTGACTTCAACACATCGATTGCACCGCTGAACACACTAACGCCGTACGGATTGTTTGGGTCGTTTTTTCGTGCCTTATTTGGCTTAACCATTTGGAATTTTGGCGTTTTTGAATGTGTTTCAAATTTTTCCAACAATTTGTGCTTTTTGTAAAAGTCTTTGCTTACTTCAACGAGCTTTTTGTTCTTATTCGACAACAAATAGTTGTCAATTACATACTCGTTGTTGTCATCAAGTGTGTGAACCTCTATATATTCATAAGGCTGACCGCCGATGATTTGTTCGCTTGTGAAAGCTGCTTCAATCAACGCGCCACTCTTGAATGTAATCGGTATCATTCTGTCCTGAGTGACATATTTAATATTGATTTTTTCACCGTCAAAATACTCAATAAAAAAGCCGCCGCCAAGCGCGAAACTGCGCTCAAGCAATTGATTGCCCGCAGTAAAGAAGTTCGCAGCCTTTAGAATTTGGTCAAGCTTTTCCTCGCACCTCTTGTCACTGCAAGAAATTGCTACCTTTTCGGTGATTGTTAAATCCGCCCAATCTTGGCAGACCGTTTCGCCCATTCCGAGCGATTTCCTTGCCTGCTGTACTGTCTTTTTGCCTTGATAAACTTTATATTTGTGAAATCCCGGAACATTCCCGACATACCACTCACGCCACAACCTCAACTCTGCGTCGATGTTTGCCGGCTGTTCAATCTTAAGCCCTTTGTTTTTTAAAAAATCGATAACTTGTTTATTCATTAATTCCTTAACCTCATTAAGCCGTTGATGTATGGCTCAAAACTATACTCGGTCGCGTCGATGTTGTCGATATTCGTGCTGCCATCGTCAAGCCTTTGGTCAACGGATTTCTCCGTTTTAACATGCTTATCGTCCCATAGCGCCTCGTTAAACGCGCTATAGGTTTCTTTGCAACTTGATACAAACAACATTCGTTTTTGCGTGATTAAGCTTGCCCCTGCCCTGATTCTGTCGATAATCGGACCTTTTCGTGCGTTCTTAACAGCAAGGGGGAGCTTCGCTTTTACAACGGCGTTCCTTATGCCGTTGATGAGTACTTGCTCCGCGCTATCGCAATAGACCGTGTGCAATTGCGGATAGTCATTTACACATTTTTTTGCGAAATCAATAAAACGCCGTTCCAATTCGGTCGGCGTTATCATTTCTTTAATTTTCACTTCGTCGGCGATAATAAGCTCGTCAAAGCCCTGTGTTATGAGTGTTAAATCAAACGCTGTCGCTGAGCCGTTGCCACCAAAATCGACGCCGATTGTGGCAAGCATAACCTTATTACGCATAGGGTGAGAAAAGCCGCCCTGTGCCGTCCTATTCCATTCTGCAACATCAATGATATTGTCCTTGTCAAGGGTTGTATATATGCGCCCTTGAGCTGCTACCCACAGCCCCTTGATGAATCTGTCATAGAAAACGCCCTCATACATTGAACGATATCGTTCTTTTACCTTTTCACTTAAAGACAAGTTGTCATTCATCGTGAAATGTAAATAAAGGATGTTTTTATCCTTCGTTTTGTCAACCCATTCTTTCTTAAACCAATGCTCGGGATTTTCAGGGTTGCAGTTAAACCAAAACTTTGAGCCGTCAACCGAACATCTCGCCGTTGCCTGATTAACAAACGATTGTGGCATTAGCGCAACCTCGTCAAATAGACAGCCTGCAAGTGTCATTCCTTGAATAAGGTCTTGCGAGCTTTCGTCGCGACCGCCAAAAATCCAAAAGTCATTTGAAACGTTTCCTTTGGTAACTGTTAAGCGGTTATCTGTTCGCCTGTAATCGGTCTTATAGCCTCTGCCATTAAGCACGAGCAAAAGAAAAGACAAAACATTACGCCTGAACGACGCAATTGTTTTGCCGCACATTCCGAAATTCTGAGCGTTAAAATTCTCCATTGCCCATATAACATAAGACAAGGACATTACAAGGGTTTTTCCGCTTCTTATTGCTCCATCTGCAATAATGCCGTCCTTGTTGTTCATAGGCGATTTTTCGCACCACCAAGTTAAAACCTTTTTTTGCTTGACGGAGAAAGGGGTAAAATGAAAAGCTACTTGTTGTCGTCCCATTCAATGCCTCCTGCCGCCTCGTTCATCGCTTCAATGAAGCCGTCGCTTGTGCTCTCCTCGACTGTCGGCGGAATGTTCAACGGATTTTGTCCTGCCGTGTCGCGGATAAACTCCGCCGCTCGCGTGTCGCCGTTTCGAATTGCTTTTTTAATCTGCGCAAGCAATATTGCAGCGGCTACACTCACATTCTTATTGTTAACATCGTCAAGGCTCTTGACATCCTGCACCCTACCGTTGTGAATTCCAACTTCAAGCAAGGCTTCGGCAAGCTCCCTCATTTCTTTGCGCTTGCGTTTAGCCTTGCCGCTTGCAATTCCTGCCTTTCGGGCGTTCTCTCGGCGAACTTCTGCCGGTAGGCTATTAGCTGTTAAGTTGTTAATATTGCCCTTCGGCATTCAATTCACCTCGCTTTGCCGTTGTTAATCGAATTCACTCAATTGCTCTATTATTGCTTTCTCCTCATCGCTCAACTCAATATATTGAATGGCTTTGGCTTCGGCTTCGGCTTTGGCTTTGGCTTTGGCTTTGGCTGGAGAAATCAAAAAGCCTGCGCCGTATAGTTGCGTTTTTTCTTTTCCAATCGTTCGAACGAAACGACATTGCTCTTTCGTTAATTTGAATTCAACATTCGCAAAGTTAATCCTTGCAGCTGTAATCACTTCGTCGGGCATTTGATATGTTGTGATTTCTTTCGTTTCAGGCTTATTTACAAGTTCAATAGCTTCTTTGAGTTTCGGCGCTGTCATTATTTTATAGTCGCCCATATTCGTCGCAAATCCTGTGTTAACCTTCGCCCCATTTTCATAAATCACACTACAGTCGACACATACGAGGTTAACTTCTCGATTCCCATAGCCGAACAGCGTCAAACCATTCGCGAAAAGGAAAAAATCGATTTTGCGCTCGAGATAGAAATCAACTATCTGCGCCATAATTGAGAAAGGCGGGTTGTCGACAACAACGCAGTCTTGCGGATATTCGTAGTTGATATAGTCGCCGCCCGGAACGAAAGGACGGACAATCAGACGATTTTCATCAATTGAATATTCATCCTTAACCCATTTCAGTACGGCGTCATAAACTTCGGGCGGAGTGTAGCAATCGTCGGTCGTTTTCTTCGGCTTGAATTTTTCAACAAATTCGTTGTAGCTCTCATCCTCAGCCAATTCGGTTGTCATGCCGTTTTTGAATTCATCATATAACGCCTTTTGCCGTTCTTTTTCAACCTCAAATTTGAATCCGAAATCTTTAAAATTGAAATCAATATTTAAATCTGACATTTCCGCGTTGAGATTTTCAAAATTCCATGAACTGTTTTCCGCTGTCTTGTTATGAGCTATGCCGTAGGCTCTGCGCTCCTCATCGGTAAGAAAGTCAAGCCTTATTGTCGGGACTTCCGTGTAGCCGAGTTCCTTAAGGGCTTGCAATCTTCCCTGCCCCTCAACAATGATATTATCATCGCCCCAAACGCCTATAGGGTCACACATTCCGAATTGCTCAATACTGTTCTTGATGCATTGAATGTCGTCCGCGTGATGCGCCCTTGCGTTTTTCTTGTTCGGCGTCAATTTTTCTATCGGGATATATTCTATCCTTAATGTTGTGTCTTTCAAATTCATATAATCACCAACGAGAAACGGCGACACGCTTTGCGCCGCCGTCAAGGAGAATAAAAAAGAGGTAAAAAATGAAAACTGTAATATCTATGCGTGATGTCCTCTATCAATCTATCACATTATATATATTATCACTTTTTTCGGTAACATTCCATAACATTTGGTAACATTTTTTACTTATTTTTTATTTCAAATATTCAGGCACTTCAAATCTCATCTGCAATGAATTACCGCCGTTTTTACTTTTCAGTTATTCACTCAAATTCTCTTTTGAATTCAAAATGCCATCAACAACCTTAAGTGCTTGACTATGGGCGTTTTTGACGTACTGAAAGGTGTAGCTTTCTTTATCGGCTATTACCTCGAATCGCTCGCCTATGATGTATTTGCGCCATATAATCATTTTGTAAAGCGGATTTCGGATTTCGCCGACCACGCTTTCAATCTCTGCTCTGACGCTCATAAGCTCTTTAACTTCGCTATCAATCTGCTTTTCAAGCGCGATTATTTTCTCAAGAGGAGCGACAAAGCCGCCGCTTTCGCCGCCCCCTGTGAACGATAAGCTCTGCGTCATTTTTTCCGCTAAACTTCGCAGTTTAGCAATCTCGTCGCATTTAATGTTGATTTCGTGCGACATAATCAAATATCTTTTGAGAAACTCGCTCGCATTCATCACATCACCTACCTGTGCTTTCGAATCCGTCCTCACCGCGTTCCGTTTCGTCAAGCTTATCAACAATGTTTATATTTGGCGTTTCAATCTTTACAATGACTAACTGCGTGATTTTATCGCCGCGCTTGATTTGGTAATCATCGTTTGAATTGTTGTATAACTTACCAACGATACTGCCGGTGTAGCCGACATCAATAACGCCCTCGAAAATTTTTTTACCGTCCTTATCGGTCAAGCCTGTGTATTGTCCTACGGTCTCAGGTTTTATATATGCACACATAAAACCTTTGTCGATTCCAATTGATATGTAAAAATTATTTTCACTTTGAATTAAACCACCATAACTCCAATTGCCTTGTGGTATTTTTCCTCTAAACAATATTTCTCTCATTCTTTCACCTCACAAAAACTTGACTCTTTGTATATTTCAATAAAGTCGTTCAATTTCAGAATTGCAACCCATTCACTGTTATTTTTTCGGTGCATTACGACAGGTAGCTCGCCCTCTTTGCTGTCGTGTGTAGCTTGTGCCAAGGCATCGTAGAGCCTCAACGCCTCAACTCGCTTGCACTCGATGTGAATGTTTGGTAATCCGACAACATCCGCGTCACCGTTTGCGCCGCAGAACTGCTGCCCGCGTCGGGCATCGAACCCAAGCTCTCTCAATTTCTTTGCAAGCTCTCTTTCGCCGACCTTGCCCTTATTTCTGCTTGTCTTGCCCATTGTTCATATCCTTTCTGCCGGTAGTGAAGCTGAATAGACGCTCATTATTTCAGCTATTTCGTCAATGCTCTTTGCTGAGGCTTTTAGCCTCGAGATACAGCGTTCAGCCTCACTTCTTGTTTTCGCCAAGCGGTAGCCGTATGGTCCACTGTCGATGATATATCCCTTATATCGAAGGTCTGCTATCTCGTATCGAATCTGTCGAGCCGATATGCCGTATCGTTCGGTGATTTCCTTTGCCGTCACCGAATGACGCGAATTTTTCAGCATTGCGACTATATTTGCTTGGTTCGCATTCAATGTCATTTTTTAAACTCCTTTCAGTTTCCTCAAATTTCAAATTCGGGACATTTTCAAAAATGATGCGTTCGTGTTTAATTTTCGTCGACATCTTGCCGATATAGGAGCGGCGTTTTAAGCTCGTCCATTCTTTTAATTGACTCATTCACTCGCTCCCTCTATCAGCCTGCCGTCCTCTCGTGCCCATTTGATTATTTTTTCAAATTTGCGGTCATCCTGAACGCCGTATTGTTTGACCTTGCTGATATAGCCGACTAACACATCGTCGTTAAGATGCTCGCCAAGCCATAGATATTGAGCAATCGTCAATCCTGTATCGAGCCATTTTTCAACTCGTTCATCATCGCTGAATTTGCTCAAATCGGGCGTCACGCTTATAGGTGGTAGGTATATTCTCTCATTATTAACCTTATTAACCTTCTTGTTTGTTGCCCCTTGATTGCCCTCAATTTGCCCATTGATTGGCGTTTGATTGCCGTCTGCTTGCCATTCGTTTGCCGTTTGATTGCCCTTTTGTTGCCCTTTGCCTTCATCAAATTCTTGATAACGCTTGTAATTAAGCACTATTAAGGTAGTATTTTTGCTTGCCCTTTTCTTTGCTATTTCACCTGTTTTTTCTAAATGCGAAATAGCCGTTCGCACTTGTTTCGTTGACAAGCCGTTTCGTTCGGCAATAGCCCCGATTGAGGTCACGAGTGAGCCTGCCTCAATCGTCTCTCCTCGCCACTTCCGCTCCTTGTGATTGGCGTGTAGCAGAAGGTCGATGAACACAATCTTTGTGTTTGGCTCGTCATACCACTCCCAATCAACAAGCTTGCGGTAGAGTTTAATCCACCCCTCCATCAGAATGGTAAATCATCGTCATCGTCGATGATTTCCTCAAAATCGCTGTTGTCAGCTGTGGCATATGACGGCACAGGAGCGACTGTGTTGACATTTTGGGCATTATTGGCGTTGCTATTGCTACCGCAGAAAAAGGCGTGATTTGCAACAACTGTTACCGCTTTGCGGTTGCTTCCGTCTTTCGCTGTGTAATTTGCTGTTTGAAGCTCACCTTCAATGGCTATCATCGAGCCTTTATGAAAATATCTGTGAATAAACTCTGCAGTTTGACGCCAAGCTTGGCAGTCGATGAAGTCGGCTTTTCGCTCCTGACCGCTTGCTTGATAATTGCGGTCGACGGCGAGCTGAAAATTCATAACCGATAATCCGCTTGTTGTTGTTTTGATTTCAGGCTCATATGTGAGCCTGCCTATTAATGTGATTACATTCATTTTTTATCTCCTTAAATATAATTTTTTCCGAATATCTCGATGAAATCGTCAATGCTCCAGCCGTAGCGTTTCATTGCGATTGATTGCGCATATCGCTTTAAGCTTAAAGCTGTTTGTTGATTCTTGTGAACGCTTTTCGTTCCGAAGCAATGACACGAGTTATGATGTAGGTAGACGGTCAAGCCATATTGCTCCGACTTGTTTCGGTTGCTCGCGTTGAACACATGATGTTTGTCAAGTGGGTCATTATAACGAGCCGAACCTCCGCAGAGAAAGCAATGCTCTTTGTCCTTTTGTAAGATGCTATCCGTTTTTATCACCCCACCTTGCGTTTAATTCGGCTATTTCGTCGGGCGTGAGTGTTTCAATGTCGAGAGCCTTGCAATCGGTTACAACTGCCTCTATAAGCCGCGTCATTCGCTTTTGGGAATAGCAACTTGAGCCATAATAGAAGCGAATGATTGATGTGTTTTCGGCGCTTCCCTCGTCGATTTTCTCGGCGAACCACCCGAGTCCATATGCCCCCCAAACGGCAGTCATAGCATTAACTGCGTCATTCGGGATTTGATATTCAATTGACCGCCCATATTGGCGGATATAGTTAACATATATCTCGTCCTTGGTGATATGGGGGTCGTTTTTTGATAATTCGGCTTGCAATTTGGATATTAAAACCCAAAGATATGCGTTCGAATCTAAGCTGCGGCTTTTCGAAAACTTTGTTAATTTGCAATTCAAATCTTTATTGCAAATCTTTTCTAACGCCGGCAATACCGACGGCTCGGCGGTCATTGTGACAACCGCCTGACCCGACGCGAAATCTCTTGACAGATTAGTGATTTGACATTTGAATTTATCCATTGGAGCCTGCTTTCTCGGCTTCCTTCGATTTAGCTGTGAACCACTTTAGCAGACATTTCGCAATTGCATTCGGTGTTTTGTATTTTTCTTTTGCTTTGGCAAGCCATTCGTCTGCTGTTTGGTCACTTATATTGGCAAGACAAGCCGCGTATTTGTGAGCATCCGCCTCGTCCTGTTTCTTTTGAGCCTTTGCCGTTTCTTGCTCTTTTTGAGCGCTTTTCGGTGTAGTAGATTGATTGGCGATAGCGTTTTGAACTTCCTCGCTCGACGCTATCGATGTGTCGATTCCGATTCCAAGGAAGCCCAAAGCCCTGCCAACGGCAGAGGTTTCACAATTCTCGATATACGATGTCTTGTTTATGTAAGTTGAATTCTCTTTTTCATATGCCGTGCCGGTTGCAAGAGCTTTGCCGTTTTCGTCGGCAACAGTCGCCATAAAAACGCAAACCTTGCCGTTGTCGGACTCGTCAATCGACATCAATTGAGTCGAAATTGAGCCGTTGGGGAATAGGCGGCGGAAGCCTTTGACGCGTTCGTTGACTTCCGCGTAAGCCTTGCCCTTGATGTCTGTCGTGTTAATTGATTGATTAACAGCGTTTAATTCCTCATATGTCATCTTATCTGCACGCTTACCCTTTCTGCCAATTCTGCTCCTTGGACTTTCTCGCCTGCTGTGAGCCTCTTTTTTATTTCCGATTTGTTAATAGTTGGCTCAAAAATGACAAATTCGGGCGGAATTAAATCGGAGTTCGTAATTTCTACCGCTTTGCTTTTCCGGCTTGATACAGTGAATGTGCCTGCCTTGAGTTGCTTTTCGCCGCTCGAAATGTAGAAGTTGAGCAAAGTCTCTTTAAGCCACTTGATGTTGTTTTCAATCGTTTTTTTGCGTTTTTGGCAACGCTCGATTTCTTTTTTGAACATTTCAACATCGGCGGTTAAGCAACCGATGACTTTGCATGTATTTTCGACCTTTTCAGCCGCTCCCATAGCCTCGAGCGTGTTATTAAATGTCTGCTCATCAATTTCCTCATCAGTGAGCATATCGAGCAGATTTTGAGCCGCGAGGCTCATCTCATAGAGTGTTGACATTTTTCTTTCTCCTTTTTAAACTTTGTGATATTCATAGCAATTTCAATGTTTTCAACATCGGTTTTGTTGTCAAATCCGTAATCGTTGATAAATTGGTCAAGTTCAGCTTTCGTCATCGTCCACCTCAACAAATTCGCCATTGACCAATTTATACCATGTGTCCGCCTTAATTTTTTCGCCGTCGACAATTTCGGCTTTAAAATCGGTAATCTCATAATCATTGCCATTCCATTTGCGGTTGGCAATTGCAATTAAGCTATTGAGTCCCGCACGGCATCTGCCATTGAAGCAAGCTAAAACGCTGTTTTTACCAGCCGAAAGACTTGACCTATCTTGAGCCGCAAGGCTTGACCTATCTTGAGCCGCAAGGCTTGACC
>ERZ1034913.497-NODE-497-length-31707-cov-20.279635_pt1 | contig 31707 bp, 28 predicted proteins | sample MGYA00520697_ERZ1034913 | MGnify/ENA primary metagenome ERZ1034913 (study PRJEB33766, sample SAMN09781786) | gut metagenome | biome: gut microbiome | host: Homo sapiens | place: Madagascar | study: EMG produced TPA metagenomics assembly of the PRJNA485056 data...
CCACCCAGATGAAGGACCCCGCCAACGCGGTGGAGTTCGATAACCTGCACACCTATTTCTTCACCGACACCGGCGTCGTCAAGAGTGTCGACGGCGTTTCGTTTGAAGTGCCCATCGGCAAGACCGTCGGCGTCGTCGGTGAGTCCGGCTGTGGCAAGTCTGTCACCAGCCTTTCCCTGATGCAGCTGCTGCAGCGCCCCCAGGGGCAGATCGTCGAAGGCGAGATTCGTCTGAACCTCGGCAATGACAAGGCCTACGACATTGCCAAGACCCCGACCGACAAGATGCAGGGCCTGCGCGGCAACTATATCTCGATGATCTTCCAAGAGCCTATGACGAGCCTGAACCCGGTGTTCCGCATTGGCGCACAGATCGAAGAGGTCATTGCCCTGCACGAGGGCGAGGGCAAGACAAAAGAGGACATCAAGAAGCGCACCATTGAAATGCTGGAGATGGTCGGCATTGCCAACAGTGAGGGTGTCTACGCGATGTACCCCCACGAGCTGTCCGGCGGTATGCGCCAGCGCGTCATGATCGCCATGGCGCTGGCCTGCAACCCGAAAATCATCATTGCCGACGAGCCGACCACCGCGCTGGATGTGACGATCCAAGCCCAGATCCTGGACCTGCTGCGCAACCTGAAGGATCGCATCAACTCGTCCATTATGCTGATCACCCACGACCTGGGCGTTATCGCCGAAATGGCCGACTATGTCGTTGTCATGTATGCGGGCCGCGTGGTCGAGAAGGGCACGGTGGAGGAAATTTTTGCCCACCCGAGCCACCCTTACACCATTGGCCTGATGGCGTCCAAGCCGGTCGTCGGCAAAAAAGTGGACCGCCTGTACTCCATCCCCGGCAAGGTGCCTAACCCGGTCAATATGCCGGATTACTGCTACTTCAAGGACCGCTGCGAAATGCAGCTGCCCTGCTGCAGTGGCGAGTACCCCTGCGAGATCAGCCTGTCCCCCACGCACAAGGTCAGCTGCTACCGCTACTATGAAGAAAACAGAAAGGCGGGTGAGTGACGTATGGCAAAGAAGGAAAAACTTCTGGTTGAAAACGACTACACCCCCGTCACCTACGACCCTCAATATATTCTGATGGTCAACCACCTCAAAAAGTATTTCCCCATCAAGGGCGGCCTGCTGTCCCAGACTGTGGGCTATGTTAAGGCTGTGGACGGCGTTACCTTCAACCTGCGCCGCGGCTGCACGATGGGCCTGGTCGGTGAGTCAGGATGCGGAAAATCCACGACTGGCCGTACCATTCTGCGCCTGGGCGGTGAAAAGACCGGCGGCCAGGTGCTCTTCAACGGCAAGGAAGTCTACGACATGACCCCGGCCGAAATGCGTGCGCTGCGTACCCAAATGCAGATCATCTTCCAGGATCCGTTCTCCAGCCTGTCTCCGCGTCTGCCGGTCGGTGAAATTATCGGCGAAGCTGTGCGTGAGCACAACCTGGTGCCGAAAAACGAATTTAACGATTATATCGACCAGGTCATGGACGACTGCGGTCTGCAGCCCTACCACAAGACCCGCTACCCGCACGAATTTTCCGGCGGCCAGCGCCAGCGTATCTGCATTGCCCGCGCCCTGGCGCTGAACCCTGAGTTCGTCGTCTGCGACGAGCCGGTCTCCGCGCTGGACGTTTCGATTCAGGCGCAGATCATCAACCTGCTCAAGAGCCTGCAGGAAAAGCGTAACCTGACCTATCTCTTTATCTCCCACGACCTGTCCGTCGTCGAGCATATCTCGGACACGGTGGGCGTTATGTACCTGGGCAACCTGGTGGAGTACGGCGAGACCGACGATATCTTTGCCCACCCGCTGCACCCCTACACCAAGGCGCTGTTCTCGGCCATCCCCATCCCGGACCCGACGGTCAAACGCGAGCGTATCGTGCTGCAAGGCTCGATCCCGTCCCCGGCCAACCCGCCGTCCGGCTGCAAGTTCCACACCCGCTGCCCTTACGCCACCGAGCGCTGCAAGACCGAAGCACCGAAGCAGCGTGAGGCCGAGCCGGGCCATTACGTGGTCTGCCACCTGTACGACAAATGAGGAAGCACGACGATTTTGAGGACGATGGCCGCACCATCGCCGATATGAGTGATATCGGCCCTGCGCCGATGCTGCGCCCCCACCGCCGCAAGGCGGGCACCCTGCCCCCAGAACCGGCCAACGACCGCCCATGGGAGCAAGCCCCTGACTGGACCGCCAAGGAAAAGTTCTGGGCCGTGCTGGGTGCCATGAAAGCAACCCTGCTGATTGCCGGGGTCTACCTGGCGGGGCTGGCAGTGCTGCTGCTCATCCTGTTCCTGCTGTGGAAATAATGGCATAAAACTCCAAAAGGCACACACCGATTTTGCGTCGGTGTGTGCCTTTTTTGCAATTTGCGCGATGTACAGCTTATTTTTTGATGTAATGCTCCACGATTAGTTTCTGCGCCGGGGGTGTGAACTGCAAAACCGAGTAGGGCGTGCCGCGGGCGCTGACGCGGTCCTCGCTGCGCAGGCCGGCATCTACACCGGCGGGGGTGGGCACGTAATCAAAGCCCTTAGTGGGGAGTTTTTCCATGGCAATCAACCGCTCGTCCAGCAGCCAGCCCTCCATATCCTTGATGGTGGGGGCTTTCATGTCGGGCGCGGCGACGGCGGCCAGCGCCTCCTTCATTTCGGCAGGGGAGAGGGCATCCTGGTAGGCAAACGCCGCGGCGCGTTCCTCGGTCAGACAGAATGCGGCCTTGGTGGCCTTGCTGCCACGCTTGGCGGTTTTTGCGGGCGTTTCCGGTGCGGGCTCCGGATCGGGGGCATCCAGGCTCAGCACCGCGTCGGGGTGGTCGGCGCGGTAGGCGTCGATGATCGCAAAGAACTGGTCGGCATACTTCTCGTACTTGCGCTCGCCCATGCCGTAAATACCGATCATCCCTTCCACCGTTGCGGGGGCACGCAGGCACATATCGGCCAGCGATTTGTCGCCGAACACGACGTAGGGCGGCAGCCCCTCGCGCTGGGCGATCTCGAACCGCAGGGTGCGCAGCTGTTGGTACAGCTCCAGCCCGGCCTTGGTCAGGGCGTCCATCACGCTGCGCTTTTTGGGGCGCTGCACCCGCTCCGGCTCCTGCCGGGGCGGCAGCTTGACCAGCATTTGCGCCCCGGGCTGTTTCAGCGGCGTGATATCGCCCATCCGCAGCACGGCGTACTGGTCGTCGGTCTGCACCAAATATCCATCTTCCAACAGCTGGGCCAGCAGCCGGTCCAGCACATCCCGGGGCAGGTCCTTCAGCTGGCCGTAGCTCTTGTAATTCGTCGCGCCGATCTCTTTCAGCCGGGCGCGGTTGGCCCCCTGCAAGGTGCCAAAGACGATGGCCTTGCCAAACCGGCCCCGCGTCTCGGCCACGCAGTTGATCATCCACTTGGCCGCGGCGGTCAGGTCGGCCTGTTCATACACATTGTTGCAGCTGCCGCAGTTGCCGCAGGGCGCGGCGGGGTGCTCGCCGAAATATTCCAAAATATAGTTGCGCAGGCAGGCCGTTGTCTTGCAGTAACGCTCCATCGTCTGCAACCGCTGCAAGTCGCGCTGGCGCAAAAGCTCGGCGTCCTCGTCGTCGGATTCCGAAAAATCCTTGCGGTCCAGCAAAAACTTGTTGATGACCACATCCTGCGCCGAAAAGAGCAAAACGCACTGGGACGGCAGCCCATCGCGCCCGGCGCGGCCTGCCTCCTGGTAATAATTCTCCATGCTTTGGGGCATATTGTAGTGCAGCACGAACCGCACGTTGGATTTGTCGATGCCCATGCCGAAGGCGTTCGTCGCCACGATGACGGGGGTTTTGTCGTAGATGAAATCGTTCTGGTTCTTCTTGCGCGTCTCGGCGGCCAGACCCGCGTGGTACTTGGTGGCGGCAAAGCCGTAGTCGGCCAGCAGGGCTTGCAGCTTGTCCACATTTTTGCGGGTGGCACAGTAGATGATGCCGCTCTCGCCCGGGTGGTCGCGCAGGTATTGCAGCACAAAATCATCCTTGCGGTGGATCTGCTCCACCTGAAAGTAGAGGTTCGGCCGGTCAAAACCGGTGACAAGCAGCTCCGGGTCATGCAGCCGCAGCGTGCAGATGATATCGTCCCGCACCTCCCGCGTGGCAGTGGCCGTAAAGGCGGACAGGAGGGGGCGTTCCGGGAGGCTGTCCACAAAATCAAGGATTTTTAAGTAGCTCGGGCGGAAATCCTGGCCCCACTGGCTGATGCAGTGGGCCTCGTCTACTGTGACCATCGAGATATCCGCCGCCGTAGCAAAGCTGCGGAACGCGCCGCTTTCCAGCCGCTCGGGCGCAACGTAGATGATTTTATAGCTGCCCTCGGCGGCCAGATTCAGCGCACGGTTGATTTGGCTTTCTGACAGGGACGAGTTGATGTACGCCGCCCGGATGCCCGCCGCGTTCAGCGCCTTGACCTGGTCCTGCATCAAGGAGATCAGCGGCGAAATGACCAGCGTGATGCCCGGCAGCAGCAGCGCCGGGACCTGGTAGCAGATAGATTTGCCCGCGCCGGTGGGCATGATAGCCAGCGCGTCCCGCCCGGTCAGGATGGCGTCCACAATTTCAGCCTGCCCGGGGCGGAAGGAATCATAACCGAAATAGCGTTTCAGCGCCTCCAACGGTGTCATGCAGTGTGCCCCCCTTTGCAGTAGTATTCTAAGTATACCCCGATTTGCCGCCAGTGTAAAGCTAGTTGGGGGCAAGGCTTTGCCGCAGCTGGGCGCGGTACTCGGTTGGGGTAACGCCGTACAGTGCGCGGAAACTCTTTAAAAAACTGCTGTAATTTGTAAAGCCGCTGGCATTGCAGGCGTCCAGCACGCTGGCCCCGGCCGCAATGGCGTTGCGGCAGTGCTGCATCCGCAGGTTGGTCAGGTAGCCGTGTACGCTTTCCAGCGTGTACTCCTTGAACACGCGGGACAGATGCTCCCGGCTTGTGTAGGTGTACTTGGCCAGCTGTGCCACGGTCAGCCCGGGGTCGGTGTAGTGGGTTTGCAGGTAGTCAACGGCCTTGGCAATCAGCAGACTGGTGGCCGAGGGCGGCGGTGCAGCGTTGCGCCGGGTGATGACATGGCTGGCGAGCAGAATCAGCTCTGTTACCTCGCAGCATTGCACGATGGGGCGTATCCTTTCGTCCAGTGAGACAGTCTGTGCCATCCGTTCCAGCAGGCCGCGGAAATCCCAGTGCAGGACGGCGTTTGCATCCAAGATGATGGGGTCGCGGTTCCATGCGCGGCGGGGCAGACCGCTCTGCTGCCAGGCTCGATCCCAGATGCCCGGCGCGATCTGCACGACGAGCCGCTCCGAAGTATCTGCCGTGATGTTGAACTTGCAGGAGTGGTACATTTCGCCGGGGAACAAAATCAGCTCGCCCAGGTGTAAATCGTAGACGCTGCCGCCGACGGAATAGCGGACACTGCTGCCCGCTACCGGCAAAATCAGCTCATAGTAGGGGTGGGAGTGGACGACCGACTGGCTGTTGACCTGGTTCGTGTACCAGGCCACCACTACGTCACTGCCCTGGAGGGCGGCGCTGGCGATCTCCTGTGTCAGAACAGAATCTACATAGTGCGGAACTTTTTGGATAATCATGGCGTCGGCCCTCCTGCAATTTTTGTCCTTAAAACGATTATATCACATTTTGCAACATTCGTGCCACAAATGCAGAAGAAATTTCATGAACAATTTGTTATTATAAGGTCGAAACAGGGCGAATGACTTATAGATGCACAAAAATTATATCCGATTTTTGTGCATACTGCCTATTTGCGCCCGAACCACCGCATCACAAAGAAAGGGAAAAATCTATGAAAGTGTGCTACACCGGCGGCGCAGTCACCGACCACGGCAGCTACTATGCTGTGGCTACTAACGCCGTGGAACTGCGCATCTGGTTCCTGACCGACGACATCCTGCGCATCCGCGCGGGCTTTGACGGCGATTGGGACGAAGCCTCTTACAGCCTGACCATGACGGCGTGGGACTCCCGCACCGACGAACTGATGAAGGACTGCCGCAAGCGCGTCCAGCCCGCCGAGGCTGCGCTGACCGACGGCGGCAAGCAGGCCGTCATCCAGGGCAAGCGACTGAAAGTCGTCATCGAGAAAGCGCCGTTCCGCATCATGGTCTATGATAAGGACGGGAGCCTGCTGCACGCCGATATTCCCGACCTGGCCTACCGCGAGGACAGCAACCACCGCCGCATCCATGCCAGCCAGATCGAGGCTGACGACTGCTTCTACGGCTTTGGCGAGAAATCCGGCGAGATCAACAAGGCCGAGAAATACATGAACATGGCCCCCGGCGATGCCATGGGCTACAACGCCAAGGAGACCGACTCCCTCTACAAGCATATTCCTTTTTACATCCGCCTGAACCGCGGCACCAGGCAGGCTGTGGGCTATTTCTACCACAACACGGCCGAGTGTGATTTCAACATGGGCCGCGAGAAGCGCAACTACTGGCACCGCTATTCTTCCTACCGCACCGACGCGGGCGACATTGACTTGTTCCTGATTGCCGGCCCGTCCATCCGCGAGGTCATCGAGCGCTACACCGACTTGACCGGCAAGAGTGTCATGCTGCCGAAGGCCGCGCTGGGCTATCTGGGCAGCTCGATGTATTATCCCGAGCTGCCCGAGAACAGCGATGACGCCGTGCTCGACTTCATCGACACGACCCGCGAGGAGGGCATCCCCGCAGACGGCTTCCAGCTGTCCAGCGGCTACTGCGCGGTCGAGACGCCCGAGGGCATCAAGCGCTGCACCTTCACCTGGAACCACAAGCGGTTCAAGAACCCGGCAGACTGGTTCGCCCAGATGGAAAAGCGCGGCATTGTCGTCTCGCCCAACATCAAGCCCGGTATGCTGCTGGTCCACCCGCTGCTGGACGAGATGAAGCAGAAGGGAATGTTCCTGCCCGCCTCCGACGACAACACCGGTGTGGATGGTCTGGCCGTCGGCACCTGGTGGGGCGGCCCCGGACTGTTTGTTGACTACACGAAGGAATCCACCCGTCTGCACTGGAAGCAGTACATCAAGGACGCGCTGCTCAAGTACGGCTGCCGCTCCATCTGGAACGACAACTGCGAGTATGACTCCCTCGTCGATAAGGACGCGAAGGTCTACTTTGAGGGCAAGGGCAGCACCATCGGCACGATGAAGCCGGTCATGAGCAACCTGATGTGCCAGCTGTCCAACGAGGCCATCGAGGAATACGACCCCGATTGCCGCCCCTTCTCGGTCTGCCGCTCTGGTCACGCCGGCATCCAGCGGTATGCACAGGTCTGGGCCGGCGACAACCTGACCTGCTGGGATACCCTGAAATACAACATTGCCACGATCTTGGGCATGGCGCTCTGCGGCGTTTCCAACCACGGCTGCGACATCGGCGGCTTCTTCGGCCCCGCGCCGGAGGGTGAGCTGTTTGTGCGCTGGGTGCAGAACGGCATCTTCCAGCCGCGCTTCTCCATCCACTCCACCAACACGGACAACACCGTCACCGAGCCGTGGATGTACAGCGACAAAAAGCAGTACATCAAGGACGCCATTGACTTCCGCTACAAGCTCAGCCCGACGCTCTACTCGCTGATGGAGCGCGCTCACGAGAACGGCCTGCCCATCTGGCAGCCGACGTTCAGCGTGTTCCAGAACGACCCGGCCACCTACGACGAGGGTGTGGACTTTATGTTCGGCGACTCGCTGCTGGTCGCAAACGTGGTCGAGAAGGGCCAGACCGTCCGCCCGGTCTACCTGCCCAAGACCGAGAACGAAGCCGAGCGGTTCTACGACTTCTACACCCGCGAGGCTTACGCCCCCGGTCAGACGATTGAAGTGCCGGTGAACATCGCCAGCATCCCGCTGTTTGTGCGCAGCGGCGCCATCATCCCGATGAGCGGCAACGCCCTGCATAACCTGATGACCGAGAAAACCACGGCCCTGGATATCCTGATGGCCCCGGACGTTGACTCTGCGTTCACCCTGTACGAGGACGACGGCCGCACGAACGACTACCGTAAGGGTGCATACCTCAAGACGAAAATCGACGTCAAGGCAGGCGTCAAGACAGTCGTGACCTTCACGAACGAGGGCGCTTATGAGACAGCGGTCGAGAGCATCGCACTCGACATGATCCACCGCGAGAAATCGCCGTTCTACGTCCAGCTGGACGGCCGGGAGCTGCCGCATTTCCTGCACCGCCGCAAGTTTGAGGAAGCCGAGAGCGGCTGGTATTACAGCCAGCGCCTCAAGAGCGTGCAGATCAAGTACCCCAACCCCAAGAAAAACCACGAGGTGCTTGTCTCGTTCGAGCAGTTTGATTTGATTGGGATGTAAGGGGCGGTGAGAGCGGCGGCATGAGGGCATGCCGCCCTACGCCCGTGTTTGTCGGGGAATGTAGGGCGGGATGCCCCCATCCCGCTGCACCTGCCCGCAGCGACCACATATATCAGAAGGAGAAAATTATGTTCAAGAAAATTGCAGCCCTGGGTGCTGCGGCGGCGCTGTGCGTCGGGCTTATGTCCGGCTGCGGCGCATCCGCCTCCACGGCCGATGCAGGCTACAGCGCAGAGAATCCGCTGGTTCTTACGCTGGCCCACGGCCTGTCGGAGACCCACACCGTCCATATCGCCATGACCCAGTTTGCGGAGGAGGTCAACGAAAAGACCGATGGCCGCATTCAGGTCAAAATCTTCCCCAACGGCCAGCTTGGCAGCGAGAACGAGAACCTTGAGCAGCTGCAGGCGGGTGTTATCGCCATGACGAAGGTCTCCGCCCCCGGCCTTGCCACCTACAATGAGGCCTACAACGCCTTCGGTCTGCCCTACATTTTCAATGACACCGAGGATTTCTACCATGTCATGGACTCGCAGGAGATGCAGGACTTCTTCCTCTCGACCGGCGAGGACGGCTTTGTCACGCTGACCTACTACACCTCCGGCGCCCGCTCCTTCTACACGAAGGATAAGGCCATCCGCACCCCGGCAGACCTCAAGGGCCTGAAGATCCGCGTGCAGGATATGAAGAGCCAGACCGATATGATGAGCTACCTCGGCGGTATCCCCGTTGCCATGTCCTACGGCGATGTCTATACCTCGCTGCAGACCGGCATCATCGACGGCACCGAGAACAACGAAACGGCCCTGACCACCGGCAAGCACGGCGAGGTCTGCAAGGTCTACTCGGTCGATCAGCACGCCATGATCCCCGATGTACTGATCATGAGCGAAAAGGTCTGGAAGACCATCAGCCCCGAGGATCAGCAAATTCTTCTTGAGGCTGCCCACGATTCCACCGACGCCCACAAGGTCATGTGGGACACCGCCGTGGAGGAGGCCGTCAAGGAGGCCCAGGAGACCATGGGCGTCGAATTCGTCTACGATGTCGACAAGGAAGCCTTCCGCGAGGCGACCCAGCCCATGATCGAAGCCTACGAAGAAGAGTATCCCGGCGTCAAGACGCTGATGGATACCATTGAAAAGGCAAGAGGGGAGGAGTAAGCCATGAAAAACACCTTCGCAGCCATCAAATACTGGATGGATAAAATTCTCAGCATCGCCTGTGCGATTCTGCTTTCCTTCATGACCATTCTGGTGCTTATCCAGGTGTTCTCCCGCTATGTGCTCAACAGCCCGGTCGCCTTTACCGAGGAACTTGTCCGTTACAGCCTGATCTGGACCGGCTTCATCGGCGCGGCCTACGCCTTCTCCACCCGCGAGCATATGTCGCTGACCCTCGTCCGCGACAAGTTCACCGGCAAGGCCCACACCGGCCTGCTGGTGGCCATCGACGGCCTGATCCTCCTGATGGCGATCTTCGTTTTCACGATCGGCGGCTTTAAGCTGGCTGTCTCTGCCAGCCGCGAGTTCTCGGCGCTGCTGGGCATCCCCCGCAGTCTGGTTTACGCCATCGCCCCGATTTCCGGCGTGTTCATTGTGATTGCGCAGATCATCAACATCTATGAGGACATCACCGGCGAAAAAGTTGATTCCAAGGAGGGTGCAGACAAATGAGTATCACTATGACCACCGTTATTTTGTTCGCTGTGTTCGGCGTGCTGCTGTTCCTCGGCGTGCCCATCTCCATCAGCATTGTGGCATCCTCCATCGTGACGGCTATGTCCACCCTGTCCTGGGATCAGATCACCTTTATCACGATGCAGAAGATGAACTCCGGCGTGGAGAGCTTCTCTCTGCTGGCCGTACCGCTGTTTATTCTGGCCGGCAACATCATGAACAACGGCGGTATCGCCAAGCGCCTGGTCAACTTTGCCCAGCTGTTCGTTGGCAAAATTCCCGGCTCGATGGCACAGGCCAATATTCTGGGCAATATGCTGTTTGGCGCGCTGTCCGGTTCCTCCGTCGCCGCTGCGTCCGCCATGGGCGGCTGCATCAGCCCTATTGAGGAGGAAAACGGCTACGACCCTGCCTACTCTGCCGCTGCCAACATTGCCTCTGCCCCCACGGGCCTGCTGATTCCCCCGACCTCCGCCTTCATCGTTTACTCCACCGTCGCGGGCGGTGTGTCCATCTCCACCCTGTTCATGGCCGGTTATATCCCCGGCATCCTGATGGGTCTGTGCTGCATGATTGTTGCGTTCATCGGCGCAAAGAAGGCCGGCATGAAGGCCACCGGCTTTGACCGCAGCCAGAGCGTGCTGAAAACCGTCTGGGATGCAGTTCCGTCCCTGCTGCTCATCGTCATCGTCATCGGCGGCATCGTCTCCGGTGTCTTTACCGCCACCGAGGGCGCAGGTGTCGCGGTTCTGTACTGCCTGATCCTCTCCATCATCTATAAGAGCATCGACTTCAAGGGCTTCCTTGGTATCCTGCTCAACTCTGCCAAGACCTCCGGCATCATCCTGTTCCTGATCTCCGCTTCTTCCGCTATGTCCTTCGTCATGGCCTACTCCGGCATCCCGGCCGCCATCTCCAACGGCCTGATGAGCCTGACCGACAACAAGTACATCATCTTCCTGCTGATGAATATCATCCTGCTGGTCATCGGTATGTTCATGGACATCACCCCGGCCATCCTGATTTTCACCCCGATTTTCCTGCCCATCGCCACCAGCTTCGGCATGACCGAGATCCAGTTCGGCGTTATGCTGATCTTCAATATGTGCCTGGGCAACATCACCCCGCCGGTCGGCTCGGTTCTGTTTGTCGGCTGCGGTATCGGCCATGTCTCCATCGAGCAGGTCACGTCCAAGCTCATTCCCTACTTTGTGGCACTGGTGGCCGCCCTGCTGGCTGTCACCTACATTCCCGCGCTGTCCCTGGGCCTGCCCAGCCTGATGGGTCTGATTTGAGCGCAGCTTAACAGCTGACTAAAATACGCAGCCCCCGCAGAAGGTTGACCTTTCTGCGGGGGCTGCGCTGCTTTTAGGGCGTTATATACATTGTCTGCCCGCTCTCCACGGCCTGGGGCAGCCCGGCGGGGAAGGTGTAGCCCACCGCCAGCGAGACCGTGCACCGCTCTCCGGGCGTGAGCAGCGGCGGCGCGATCTCCAACGGGCGAACGGTGAAAAACTTGTGGCAAACAGCCCCTTGCGTTTCTGCCCGCATTGTGTTATACTCTACACCGTAAAACTGAATACGACAGCAGGTGCCTTTTTGCGCGGTTCCGCCGCACAGAAAAGGGTAAAAGGGAAGCGGGCGCAAATCCCGCACGATCTCGTCACTGTGATAAGGGAACCTGCCGCCAGGGTGCGCTTGCACCGGTCACTGGGCATCAGCCCGGGAAGGCGGCGGTGGGTGTTGATCTTTCAGCCAGGAAACCTGCCTGCTGCCGGGTACGGGGGCGCACAGCTCCAAATCACGAGGAATTGGTTGTACCGCAAAGAGCCTGCTGAAAGTACGGGGTCTTTTTGTGTTGCCATTCTGCACGCAAAAAGGCCTCGTTTTTTGATAGGTGTGTTTTGCTGTGCCTTTCCGTGCCATGCAACGTTTTCAACAGGAAAGGAAGCAAACACATGAGAAAACGCAACCACAAAAAGCCTGCTGCCGTGCTGGCAGCCCTGGCCCTGACCACCGCACTGCTGGCTGGCTGCGGCAGCACCGCCGCTACCACCGAGAGCACGGCTGAGAGCACCGCTGTCAGCGAGAGCGAAGCCGCAAGCAGCGAGGAAACCACAGACGAGGGAGATGCCGACGAAGTGGCCGCGAAAAACTGCGCTGATCTGATCGACGCCATCTATGTGCAGGAGCGTACCGACGACACCGACGCCCAGTGCGAGGCCGCCAAGGCTGCCTGGGACGCCCTGACCGACACCCAGAAGGAAATGGTCGAGGGCGAGAATGCCGACCCCGAGTATTTCGGCCGTGACACCGGCGACGCCGGCAACGACGACCCCCGCAACGAGGATGAGATCGGTGAGAACGAGCTGCTGGTCGTCAGCTTCGGAACCTCCTTCAACGGCAGCCGCGCCGCTGACATCAAGGGCATCGAGGATGCCTTACAGGCCGCTTACCCCGATTGGAGCGTGCGCCGCGCCTTCACCGCGCAGATCATCATTAACCATGTGCAGGCCCGCGACGGCGAGAAAATCGACAACATGGGCCAGGCGTTGGATCGCGCCGTTGCCAACGGCGTTAAGAACCTGGTCGTCCAGCCCACCCATCTGATGCACGGCGCCGAGTACGACGAGATGTGCGAGGCCGTTGAGCAGTACAAGGACAAGTTCGAGAGCGTTGCCATCGCCGAGCCGCTGCTGGGCGAGGTTGGCGAGGATGCCACCGTCATCAACGCCGACAAGGAGGCTGTTGCCGCTGCCATCACCGCCGAGGCCGTCAAGGTCGCTGGGTATGACGATGCCGCTGCTGCCGCTGCTGACGGCACCGCCTTTGTGTTCATGGGCCACGGCACGTCCCACACCGCCAAGATCAGTTACAGCCAGATGCAGACCACCATGCAGACCCTGGGCTATGACAATGTGTTCATCGGCACTGTCGAGGGCGAGCCGGAGGACACCGCCTGCGACGCTGTCATCGAAAAGGTCAAGGAGGCCGGTTACACCAAGGTCATCCTGCGCCCGCTGATGGTCGTTGCCGGTGACCACGCCAACAATGACATGGCCGGCTCTGACGAGGATTCCTGGCTGAGCCAGTTCAACGCCGCTGGCTGCTTTGACAGTGTCGACACCCAGATCGCCGGTCTGGGCGAGATCGCCGATGTCCAGCAGCTCTACGTTGATCACACCAAGGCCGCTATCGACTCCCTGAACGGTTAAGTTTGATACATTCTGCCCGAAGGGAATGCCTTCGGGCAGTTTTTGGGTTTGAGGGCTGGCAACCCATTTCCGCCGAATTTGTAGGGATGGGTGAGGGTATCCCGCCCTACAATCCCCGGGAATGGCGGGTGCTTACCCGCGGGGCGTTGAGGACGCCGCCCCCTACAAATGCACCTCCCATGTAGGGGCCGGGCATGCCCGGACCGCACGCATACGGCAGACGAGCACTTGCCGGAAAGTGGAGAGCCGCCCATGCGCGGCCCCTGCCGTGCGGTGTTCCCTTAATTTATATATATATGTTAGAATAGAGACAGGAAGGTAACCATGAAAAAACGCCAACTCGCATCCATCACACTGGCCGCCCTGCTGCTGGCGGGCTGCGGCGCATCCGCATCCACCACCGCCGAGAGTGCATCCGCGGCTGCCTCCACCGTGGAGACCGCCCCCGAAGCCACCGAGGCCCCTGCCGAGGAACCTGCCGCCCTGCCCGACGGCGTTTACACCGCCGAGTTCAAGACCGACAGCAGTATGTTCCATGCCAGCGAGGCCGTGGACGGCATGGGTACCCTGACTGTGGAAAACGGCGTTATGACGTTCCACGTCAGCCTGCAATCCCAGAAAATCGTCAACCTGTACCTTGGCATGGCCGCCGACGCTCCCAATCACGAGAGCGACTGGCTGCAGCCCACCGTTGACACCGTGACGTACTCCGACGGCACCAGCGACGAGGTCTACGGCTTTGATATCCCGGTGCAGGCTGTGGATACCGACTTCCAGCTGGCCATCCTGGGCACCAAGGGCACCTGGTACGACCATACCGTCAGTGTGGCCGATGCCCAGCCCGCCGCGGACGAAACCGCCGCCCCCGCTGAGGCACCCGCCGATGGCAGCTATACCTGTGCCGTGACGCTGGAAGGCGGCAGTGGCCGCGCTACCGTCGAAAGCCCTGCCGCCCTGACCGTGGCCGACGGCGCGATGACCGCCACCATCGTGTGGAGCAGCCCGAACTACGACTATATGCTCATCGACGGTGAAAAGTACCTGCCCACGAACACAGAAGGCAATTCCACGTTTGAGATCCCTGTCACCGCGCTGGACACGGCGCTGGCCGTCACGGCAGATACTGTCGCCATGAGCACCCCGCACGAGATCGACTACACGCTGACCTTTGACAGCGCAACGCTGACCGCTGCCGAATGAAGCATACTTTACTTTTGACCCTGCCCGCCCTGCTGCTGGCAGGCTGCGCGGCGGCATCGGAATCGACACAAACCGACGCACTTACGATAGAAAACCGCTACCCTCTCGATTATGCGCAGCAGTTCACGGTGGACGAATGCGCGGGCGGGTACAGCCTTATCACCATCGACGGCAGCCGCTATCTGGTCGTACCCGAAGGGGCCGCCGTGCCCGCCGAACTGGACGGCGACATTGTCGTTTTGCAGCAGCCTATCGAGAATATCTACCTCGTTTCTTCCTCCGCCATGGACCCCATCATCAGCATTGGTGGGCTGGGGGCGGTGGCACTCTCCGGCACGCAGGCCGAAAACTGGTATCTCGACGCTGCCCGCACCGCCATGGAACAGGGGCAAATTGTCTACGCGGGCAAGTACAGCGCCCCGGATTACGAGACGATTTTGGCCGCCGACTGCGGCCTTACCATCGAAAACACGATGATCTACCACACCCCCGAGGTGAAGGAGCAGCTGGAAAAATTCGGTGTGCCGGTGCTGGTCGAACGCTCAAGCTACGAGAGTGACCCGCTGGCCCGCATGGAATGGGTCAAGATCTACGGCATTTTGCTGGGCAAAACCAACGAAGCAGAGCGTGTGTTTGCGGATGCCGAGCAGCGCATCGCCCCTTTGGCGGACGAAGCCCCCACCGGCAAGACCGTCGCGTTTTTCTCCATCACCTCCAACAACCTTGCCACTGTGCGCAAAGGCGGCGATTACGTTGCCGAAATGATCAAGATGGCGGGCGGCAGTTACGCCTTTGCCGATTTGACCGACAGCGGCAACAACCTGGCGACCGTGAATATTTCGCTGGAAGATTTCTACGCCGGGGCCAAGGATGCCGACGTGCTGATTTATAACAGCACGATTGAGGGCGAACTGCGCTCTATCGATGAATTGATTGCCAAATGCCCAATGCTGGCCGACTTCAAGGCTGTGCAAAGCGGCAATGTCTGGTGTACCGCGCAGAGCCTTTTCCAGCAGAGTATGGAACTGCCGGATTTGATCCTGGACATGAATAAGGTGTTCACCGAGGGCACCCCCAATGCCGATGAATTGAAATTTTTGACGAAATTGCAATAAGGACGATACCATGCACACCCGAACACGCCTGACAATCGCATATTTCGCCATGGCGGCAGCCCTGCTGGCGTTGTTTGCACTCAATCTCTTCTGGGGCAGCGTGGCGCTTTCCCCGGCGCAGGTCGTGGCCGCGCTGCTGGGCCGCACCCCCGATGCGCTGACCGCCAACATCCTGTACCAGCTGCGGCTGCCCCGGGCGGTTATGGTCGTGCTGCTGGGCGCAGCATTGTCGGCGGCGGGCTACCTGCTGCAAACATTCTTTGCCAACCCCATTGCGGGGCCGTTCGTTATGGGCATTTCCAGCGGCGCCAAGCTGGCCGTCGCGCTGACGATGGTCGTGTTCCTCAACCGCGGGCTGCTCACCAACTCATGGACGCTGATTCTGGCGGCTTTCGCCGGGGCCATGGCGGCCATGCTGTTTGTGCTGGCTGTGGCGCGCCGCGTGCAGCGGATGAGTATTCTGGTCATCTGCGGCGTCATGATCGGCTACATCTGCTCGGCGGTCACGGATATCGTCGTGGCCTTCGCGCAGGATTCCAACATCGTCAACCTCCACAACTGGTCGATGGGCAGCTTCTCCGGCATGACCTGGGGCAACGTTGCCACGGCAGCGGCCATTGTGCTGCCCTGCCTGGCAGCGGCGTTCCTGCTCTCCAAGCCGATGGCTGCCTACCAGATGGGCGAAAGCTACGCCGCCAGCGTCGGTGTGCCGGTGCGGGTGTTCTCGGTGGTGCTGGTGCTGCTGTCCAGTTTGCTGGCGGCCTGCGTCACGGCGTTTGCCGGGCCGATATCCTTTGTGGGTATCGCGGTGCCGCATTTGGTAAAACAAACGCTGGGCAGTGCAAAACCGCTGTATGTGCTGCCCGGCTGCGCTCTGGGCGGCGCGGCGTTCTGCCTGCTGTGTGACCTGATCGCCCGCAGCCTGTTTGCGCCGACAGAACTGTCGATCAGCTCGGTCACGGCGGTGTTCGGTGCGCCGGTGGTCATCTGGCTGCTGGTACGCCGCCACAGCGGGGAGGGAGCAGCATGAGCTATTGTGAAACACAGGCCCTCGCCATCGGCTATGGCGCACCGCTGCTGCGGGACATTGCCCTGCACGCTGAGCGCGGCAAGATACTGGCCCTCATCGGCCCCAACGGCGCGGGCAAGTCCACCTTATTAAAGACGTTGGCGGCGCAGCTGCCCACACAGAGCGGTGCGGTACTGCTGGACGGGCAAAACCTGGCAGCCTACACCCCCAACGCCCGCGCCCGCAAGCTGGCGCTGATGCTGCCCCACACGGCCCGCACCGAGCTGACGACCTGCTTTGACGTGGTTGCTGCCGGGCGCTACCCTTATACCGGGCGGCTGGGTGTGCTCTCTGCCGCCGACAAACAGCAGGTGCGGGCCGCGCTGGAACTGGTGCAGGCCGCACCGCTGGCTGACCGGGATTTTACCAAGATCAGCGACGGCCAGCGCCAGCGCGTGCTGCTGGCCCGTGCCGTCTGCCAGCAACCGGAGATTTTGCTGCTGGATGAGCCTACGTCGTTTTTGGACGCAAAAGGCAAAGCGGAGCTGATGGCCATACTGCAAACGCTGGCCCATGAAAAAAACGTCGCTATCATCGTGACGCTGCACGAGTTGGAACTGGCGCAAAAGCTGGCCGATGCCGTCGTCTGCGTTGCGCCGTCCGGGGTATCCGGCGTGCTGACGCCGCAGGAGGCCTTTTCCGAGCAGAACATCCGCAGACTGCTTGATTTGACTGCCGAACAGTACGCCATGCTGTTTAAAAATGGCGATACAAAGCCAAAGTTTGAGCACTATATCCGCAGCGGGCAAAAGCTGCTGCGCTGTGGCTACACCACCGGCACCTGTGCGGCGCTGGGGGCGGCGGGGGCGGCGCGGCTGCTGCTGACCGGCCATGTGCCGGAATCTGTCGGCCTACGCACCCCCAAGGGTATTGTGGTCGAGGTCGCGCCGCAGTTCTGCCGCCCCACGGCGGACGGCGCAGAATGCGCCATCGTCAAGGACGGCGGCGACGATATCGACGCCACCACCGGCCTGCCGGTCGTTGCCGCGGTCACGCTGCTGCCGGATGCGCCGCGTACCGTCACCATCGACGGCGGCGCAGGTGTGGGCCGCGTGACAAAGCCCGGGCTGGATCAGCCGGTGGGTGCGGCAGCCATCAACCATGTGCCGCGCCAAATGATCACCGAGGCGCTGCTGCGGGAGGCTGACGCCGTGGGCTATGGCGGCGGCTTCGCGGTCACTGTCTCCATCAAGGGCGGCGAGGCTGCGGCCAAGCGCACCTTCAACCCGCATATCGGGGTCGAGGGCGGGCTGTCCGTGCTGGGTACCAGCGGTATCGTCGAGCCAATGAGCCAGCAGGCGCTTTTGGACACGCTGCAAATCGAAATCCATCAGGCCGCGCTGAAAAGCCGCCGCCTGATCCTGGCCCCCGGCAACTATGGGCTGGATTATCTGGCTGCGCATATGCCGGAGCTGGCCAGAATTCCCGTCGTCAAAATCTCAAATTTTGTCGGTGAAGCGCTGGACATGGCGGCAACCGAACACTTTGCGGAAGTGCTGCTCGTCGGCCATGTGGGCAAGCTGGTCAAGCTGGCGGGCGGCATCATGAACACCCACTCCAAGCAGGCTGATTGCCGCACTGAGCTGTTCTGCGCCCATGCGGCGCTCTGCGGGGCGGATGCGGCCACCTGCCGCGCCCTGATGGACGCCGCGACTACCGACGCCTGCCTGGAAATTCTGGACGCTGCCAACCTGCGCGAGCCAGTCGTGGCAAGCCTACTGGATGCCATCCAAACGCATATAGACCGCCGCACGGCGGAGGCGTTTCGGGTGGGGGCGGTGCTGTTCTCCAACCAGGCGGGGCCGCTGGGCCAGACAAAAACCGCCGATACACTGTTGAAAACATGGAAAGGAACCTGACATGGTACATTTTGTGGGGGCTGGCCCCGGCGCACCGGATCTCATCACCCGGCGCGGTGCGGCGCTGCTGCAAACGGCGGACTGCATCATCTACGCGGGCAGCCTAGTCAACCCGGCGCTGCTGGGGCTTGCAAAGGCGGACTGCGCCATTTACAACAGTGCGGAAATGACACTGGAACAGGTGCTTTCCGTGATGAAAGAGAACGAAGCAGCGCACAAAACCACCGTGCGGCTCCACACGGGCGACCCCTGCTTGTATGGTGCAATTCGTGAGCAGATGGACGCATTGGACGCCGCAGGCATTCCCTATGACGACACCCCCGGCGTGTCCAGCTTTTGCGGCGCGGCGGCGGCACTGAATGCCGAGTACACACTGCCCGGTGTCAGCCAGACCGTCATCATCACCCGGATGGAGGGCCGGACCCCGGTCCCGGAGGGGGAGCGGCTGGCCGCGCTGGCCGCCCATGGGGCCACGATGGTGATTTTCCTCTCCATCGGCCTTGTGGAAAAAGTCCAGGCCTCGCTTTTGCAGGGTGCGTATACGGTACAGACCTCTGCCGCCGTCGTCTACAAGGCCACCTGGCCAGAACAAAAAATCGTACATTGCACCGTTGGAAATTTGGCACAGAGCACCCGCGAGGCCGGCATCACCAAAACCGCGCTCATCGTCGTGGGGGACTTCCTCGCCGCGCGGTACGATCGCAGCAAGCTCTACGATCCGGCGTTCACCACTGCGTTCCGCAGGGGGACCGACGCATGATTTGCGCGTATATCGCCTTCACGGCGCGGGGGCTGGCATTGGCGCAGCGGCTGGCGGCCGCGTGCCCTGGCAGTGTGGCCCGCGGCGGCGCAGACGGCGTGCCGCTGGCCGACTGGACGACCCGGCAGTTTGCACAAAGTGATGCACTGATTTTTGTGGGGGCTGCCGGAATTGCGGTGCGGGCCATCGCGCCCCATTGCCGCAGCAAGGCCGCTGACCCTGCCGTTGTGGTACTGGACGAGGGCGGTCAGTTTGCTATCCCGCTGTTGTCTGGGCATCTGGGCGGCGCAAACGACCTGGCGCGGCTGCTGGCGGCGGTTTGCGGCGCGGTGCCGGTCATCACGACGGCCACCGATGGGCGCGGCGTTTTTGCTGTGGATGAATGGGCCAGGCGCCAGAACTGCGCCGTGGCCGAGCCGGAGCGCATCAAGAAAATCAGCGGCGCACTGTTGGCGGGTGAGCCAGTGCGCTATGCCGCCGATTGGCCCATTCAGGGTACCCCGCCCGCAGGTGTGATGCCCACCGACACCGCCGACTGCGCAGATTTTGCACTGACGCTGACGCCCCGGGGCGAAGCCTTGCACGTCGTCCCACGCATTGCGGCGCTGGGGATCGGCTGCAAGCGCGGCACATCAGCGGAAAAGCTGGAAGCAGTGTTTGCGGCGTTCTGTGCGGAACATCATTTGGCCCTGCAGGGCATTATGCAGGCCGCCAGCATCGATTTGAAACAGGATGAGCCGGGCCTGGCGGCGTTCTGCCATGCCCACGGCTGGCCCATGGACTTTTATACCGCCGATGAACTGCGCACGGCACCGGGAAATTTTACGGCGTCCAATTTTGTGCAGAGCGTCACCGGCGTGGACAATGTTTGTGAACGCGCGGCGGTGCTGGCGTCGGGCGGTGAGTTGCTGCTCCCGAAGTGGGCGCACGACGGCGTGACCTTCGCGGTGGCATGTGCGCCCTTTGCCCCGGACTGGAGATGGAAAAATGATGAACCGTAACCTTGTGTATGTGGTGGGCCTGGGCCCCGGCAACGCGCAGTTTTTGACCGCCCAGGCCCGGGCTGCGCTGCAAAATGCCGATGTGCTCTGCGGCTACACGGTCTACATCGATCTGGTGCGGCCGCTGTTCCCTGAAAAAGAGGTCTACGCCACCGGAATGACGCGGGAAATCGACCGCTGCCGCTGGGCGTTGGAAAAAGCGCAGCGCGGTAAAACAGTGGCGCTGGTCTGTTCTGGCGACGCCGGGGTCTATGGCATGGCAAGCCCGCTGCTGGAGCTGGCAGGGAACTACCCGGACGTAGAAGTCGAAATCGTCCCCGGCCTGACCGCGGCATTGAGCGGCGGGGCCGTGCTGGGCGCACCGCTGGCGCATGATTTTTGCGTCATCTCGCTGTCCGACCGGCTGACGCCCTGGGCAGTGATTGAAAAGCGGCTGGCCTGCGCGGCGGCGGGGGACTTCTGCGTGGCGCTCTACAATCCGTCGTCCAGGGGCCGCGCCGACTACCTTGCCAAGGCCGTGCGCGTCCTGCTGGCAAACGGCAAGCACCCCGAGACGGTCTGCGGCATTGTGCGCAACATAGGCCGTGACGGCCAGACCGCAAGGCTGCTGACATTGGCCGAACTCGAAAGCACGCCGGTGGATATGTTCACGACGGTGTATATAGGAAACGATGCTACGCAGAATTTGCGCGGCAGAATGGTGACGCCCAGGGGGTATCACGGCGTATGAATGTGGTGATTTTCAGCGGCACGACCGAGGGCCGCGCTCTCTCCTGCCAGGTGGCGGCGCTGGGCGCGGCGGTCACGGTCTGCGTGGCGACCGATATCGGTGCCGAGGAGCAGGGAAACACCGAGGGCATCACAGTCTGCGCCGGTCGACTGACCGCTGACGAGATGGCGGCATTGCTGCGCGGTGCGACGCTCTGCGTTGACGCGACCCACCCCTATGCCACGGAGGCAACGCGCAATATCCGTGCAGCGGCCCAGGCTGTGGGGGTGGAATATCACCGCCTGTTGCGTCCGGCCAGCGCCCTGCCGGCGGGCAGTGTGACACTGCAAACCGCCGCCCAGGCCGCCGCCTACCTGGCGGACAAACCCGGAAATGTCCTGCTGACGACCGGGGCCAAGGAACTGCCCGCCTTCGCGGTGCTGGACCCGGCGCGGCTGTACCCCCGGGTGCTGCCGACGCTGGCAGGCATCACTGCGTGCGAAGCTGCGGGCATCCCGCATCGCAATATCCTTGCGATGCAGGGGCCGTTTACCCAGGAACTGAACGCCGCGCTGCTGCGCCAGTTCCGCATCTCCTATATGGTTACGAAGGACGGCGGGGCCGCAGGCGGCTTTGCCGAAAAGGCCGAAGCCGCTGCGCAGTGCGGCGTACAGCTCATCGTGCTGCGCCGCCCGGAGGAGCAGGGCGAGAGCACCGAAACGATTTTACAGCGATGCAGGGAGATTTTATGAGGATCACATTGGTGGGCATGGGTAGTGGGGCACCCGGAGGCCTGACGGTGCGCGGGCTGGCCGCACTGCAAGGCGCGGGGCTGATCATCGGGGCACGCCGCCTGCTGCAAAACCTGCCCGATGGCTGCACCGACAACCGAACTGCCCTCTACAAAACGGACGAAATTTGCGCACTGCTGCAAGAGGCCGGCTGCGAGCAGACGGCGGTCGTTTTCAGCGGGGACACCGGGTTTTACTCCGGGGCGGGGACGCTCTGCCGTGCATTGGACGCCGCAGGTACCCCCTATACGGTGGAGCCGGGCGTGTCCAGCGTGCAGCTGCTGGCGGCGGCACTGGGCCGCCCCTGGCAGGATTGGCAGCTCGTATCGGCCCACGGCTGCGCCTGCGATCCGGTAGCTGCGTGCCAAAAGGGCGTGCCAACGTTCTTCCTGACAGGCGGCAGTGAGACGCCCGCGACACTCTGCGCCCGGCTGGCAGCAGCCGGGTACGGCGAGGTCATAGCGACCGTGGGGGAAAACCTCGGCAGCGATGCCCAGCGCCTTGTGACCGACACAGTGGCCGCGTTGGCGCAGCAGCAGTTCGCGCCGCTGAGCGTGCTGCTGGCGGAGCGCTGCCCCGCGCCGCCGCGCCGCACCCCCGGCCTGCCGGATGAAGTGTTTCTCCGCGGCAAAACGCCGATGACCAAGCAGGAGGTCCGCGCCGCCGTGCTGGCAAAGCTGGCCGTGCGCCCGAACGATACCCTGTGGGATGTGGGCGCGGGCACCGGCAGCGTCAGTGTGGAAATGGCGCTGGCTGCGCCCGAGGGCCGCGTTTATGCCGCTGAATGTGACGCCGATGCGTGTGAGCTGATTTGCCAGAACCGCGCAAAATTTGCCGTGCAAAATTTGCACCTTACCCAAGGGCTGGCGCCGGAAGCCCTGGCCGATTGGCCGGCCCCGGACGCCGTGTTCATCGGCGGGAGCAAGGGCAATCTGCGTGCCATCGTGGACGCCGCGCTGGCGGCCAACCCTGCCGCGCGGCTCTGCATCAGCGCCATTGCGCTGGAAACTTTGCAGCAGGCCGTCGCCGCACTGACCGCCCATGGCCTGACCGCCCAGGTCACGCAGATCGCCGTCAGCCGCAGCAGGGCGGCGGGCAGCCTGCATCTGCTGATGGCAAATAACCCGGTATTTTTGATCGCGAGGGAGTAATATGCTGCAACTGGTCCTGGCCGCGCCGCGCTCCGGCAGCGGAAAAACAACGGCTGCCTGTGCATTGTTGGCAGCCATGCAGGCTCGCGGGCTGGCTCCCTGCGCCTTCAAATCCGGGCCGGACTACATCGACCCGATGTTCCACCGCGCCGTGCTGGGCGTGGAAAGCCACAACCTGGATCTGTTTTTCTCAAAACCGGAAACGGTGCGGGAACTCTACGCCCGGCACGCGGCGGGCCACGGCGCGGCGGTCGTCGAGGGGGCCATGGGCTACTATGACGGCCTGGGCGGTGTGGCCGACACGGCCAGCGCGTGGCACCTGGCGGATACGCTGAATCTGCCTGCCCTGCTCGTCGTGCGGCCTAAAGGGGCCAGCCTGACGCTGGCGGCTGAGCTGCGGGGGCTGATGGCGTTTCGCACACCGCACCATATCGCAGGAATTTTGCTCAACGACTGTAAGGAAAGCCTGTACAAAATGCTGCGCCCCATGCTGGAAAAAGAGACCGGCCTGCCGGTGGTGGGCTGCCTGCCGCCGCTGCCCGAGGCTGCCATTGAGAGCCGCCACTTGGGGCTGAAAACCGCCGCTGAGATTACGGACTTACAGCGCAAAATTGCACTGCTGGCAGACGCCGCCCAGCGCGGCATCGATTGGGCGCTTTTGGAAAAGCTCTGCGGCCGCCCCGCCCCGGCCGCCATACCACAGAATTTTCCCGCCACCCGGGTGCGCATCGCCGTGGCGCGGGATGCCGCGTTCTGCTTCACCTATGCGGAAACGCTGGAAGCCTTGCGGGAAAACGGCGCGGAGCTGTGCTTTTTCAGCCCGCTGACAGATGTGGCCTTGCCGGAAAACAGCGGAGGGCTGTACCTGCCGGGCGGCTACCCCGAACTGTACGCCGCCCAGCTGGCCGCCAACGCGCCGATGCGCCGCGCCATAAAAAACGCAGTAGAGAGCGGCTTGCCCACCGTGGCCGAGTGCGGCGGCTTTCTCTATCTGGGGCAAAAGCTGGAGGATGCCAACGGCACGCCCCACCCAATGGCGGGCGTGCTGCCCGGACAGGGGGTTAAAGTTGGACGGCTCATGCGGTTTGGCTACGCAACGTTGACTGCCCGCACCGACAGTATGCTGTTTGCGGCGGAAGAGCACATCCCGGCCCACGAGTTTCACCACTGGGATTCCACTGCCAACGGAGACGCGCTGACTGCCGCCAAGGCTAATGGGCGGCAATGGGCGTGTGGGTTTGCCAATGCACATATCTACGCTGGATTCCCACACCTGTACTGGGCGGGGACGCCGCTGCCGCAGCGCTTTGTGTGCGCCGCCGAACATTATATAAAGGAACGACCATGACCGAAACGGAACTAAAAAACCTGCTTAAAACCGTGGCCCCGCCCGACGAGGCCGCCCGCGCCGCCGCACACGCCCACTGGGCCGCGCTGGCAAAACCGCTGGGCGGACTGGGCCAGTTAGAAACGATGGTCGAGGCTGCCGCCGCGCTGACCGGCGACCCCGCGCCTGATTTCACCCGCCGTGCCGTGCTGGTGCTTTGCGCCGACAACGGCGTTGTGGCGCAGGGGGTCAGCCAGACCGACGCCAGTGTGACCCGAGCGGTGCTCGAAAACCTGACCGCCCGCCGCACCAGCGTCTGCTGTATGGCGGCTGCGGCCCATTGCGAGGTCGTCCCTGTGGACATGGGCATTGCGGGTATACCTGTGCCCGGCGCGGTGGATCGCCGCGTGGCCCCAGGCACGCGGGACTTTACCCAAGGCTCGGCTATGACCCGCGAACAGGCTGTACAGGCTATCGCGGCGGGTATTGAATTGGTGCGCACCCAGAAGCAGAACGGCGTGCGGCTGCTGGCTACTGGGGAAATGGGCATCGGCAACACGACGACGTCCAGCGCGGTGGCGGCGGTGCTGCTGGGCCGCCCGGCTGCAGAGATGACAGGGCGCGGCGCGGGCCTGTCCGACGAAGGGCTGCACCGCAAGATTCATGCGATCGAGCGCGGCATTGCGGTCAACCACCCCAATGCCGCGGACCCGCTGGGCGTGCTGGCTGCGTTGGGCGGGTTCGATATCGCCGGATTGTGCGGCGTGTTTTTGGGCGGTGCGCTGGAAAAAATCCCTGTCATCATGGACGGCTTCATCAGCGGTGTGGCGGCGCTGTGCGCGGTGCGGCTGTGCCCGGCTGCGGCCAAGGCTGTGTTTGCCAGCCATGTTTCCAGCGAACCCGCCGCCCGGCTGGTGCTGGATGCGCTCCACAAAAAGCCGCTGATCACCGCAGATTTGCACCTGGGCGAGGGCACGGGCGCGGTGGCCAGCCTGCCGCTGTGGGATATGGCGCTGGCCGTCTACAACCACTGCTATTCCTTCACGGAGGGCGGCATTGCGCCGTACACCCCGCAATGCTGACGCTGGTCATCGGCGGTGCGGCCAGCGGTAAAAGTGCCTTTGCGGAGTCTCTCTGCCTGCGTGCTCCGTTGCCCCGTACCTACCTTGCCACGATGCAGGTGTGGGATGCTGAGTGCGCAGCCCGCGTTGCCAAACACCGCGCCATGCGGGCCGAAAAGCAGTTTGTCACGGTGGAATGCCCGCTGCACCTCGCCCGGCTGACCCTGCCCAGGCGCGGGACCGTACTGCTGGAGGACCTGGGCAACCTGGCCGCCAACGAGCTGTACGACCCAGACGGTGCAGGGGAAAACGCGGCCGCTGCGATTTTGCGCGGTATTGAGAATATTGCGCAGCAATGCGAAAATTTAATTCTCGTCTCCAATGAAGTATTCAGCGGCGGGGCCGATTACGCGGGCGATACCGACCGCTATCTGCGCACGCTGGCCGCCGTCAACAACGCGGCGGCTGCCCGCGCCGACGCCGTGGTGCGGGTCGTGTGCGGGATACCGGTCTATTATAAAGGAAGCGAAAGATGATGACAGCTTTGCAGACCATCGCCGTGGCGTTTGCCATGTTTTCCGCCCTGCCGATGCCGCAATTTGACTGGAACGCAAAAAATATGCGGTACGCGCTCTGTGCTTTCCCGCTGGTGGGGGCTGTCTGCGGGGCGCTGTGGTGCCTGTGCGGTATGCTGCCGCTGCCCGCGCTGGCCCGCGCGGCCGGCTTCTGCCTGGTGCCGGTCTGGGTCACGGGCGGCATCCACCTGGACGGCTACGCCGACACCTGTGACGCTCTGTCCAGCTACGGCGACACGGCCAAGAAGCTGGAAATTTTGAAAGACCCCCACTGCGGGGCGTTCGCGGTCATCCGGCTGTGCAGCTACTTTGCAGCGTATTTTGCGCTGTGCGGCTGTGTGCAGTTTACCCCGCGCGTCGGGGCGCTCTGGGCGCTGGCGCTGGTGGGGGAGCGGGCGCTGTCGGGCTTGGCTGTGGCGGCGTTCCCGCTGGCGAAAAACACCGGCCTTGCCCACACCTTTGCCACAGCGGCAGACAGGGTGAATGTGCGCCGTGCGCTGGCGGTGCTGTGCGCTGCGGTGGCGGCGGCGCTGCTGGCCCTGGGCGGCTGGGCACTGGTGCTGGCGGCGGCGGGCGTGTTTGTGCGGTATTATTTCGTCGCCAAAAAGCAGTTTGGCGGCACCACAGGTGATTTGGCCGGGTGGTTTTTGCAAAAATGTGAGATCTGGATGCTGGCGGCGCTGGCTGCCTGCCAGTGGCTGGGGGTGCTGTAAATGTTGTTCATCACCGGGCCGCTGTACAGCGGCAAACGTACCTACGCGCAAAAGTTTGGCGGGCGGCAGATTTATGAGGTGCAGACACGCGCCGCCGATGCCGCCGATCTGGCAGCGTTGGCTGACGAGCTGGCTGCCTGCGACGTGGTGACTGCCACCGAGGTGGGCGGCGGTGTTGTGCCCATTGACCCCGCAGACCGCGCCGCACGGGAGGCGGCGGGCCGCCTGGCCTGCCTGCTGGCCGCGCGGGCAGACTGCGTTGTGCAGATGTTCTGCGGCCTGCCCACGGTTCTGAAAGGAGAACTTCCCAAATGCTGATTTACTTTTTACGGCACGGTTTAACGGACTATAATGCCCAGAAGCGCTACCAGGGCCAGCTGGATATCCCGCTCTCGGCGCAAGGGCTGGCCCAGCTGCGCAAAGCGGATATCGACCCAAAGGTTGTCTACATTTCTACCTTACAGCGCACAAAACAGACGGCGGAGGTGCTGTTCCCGCATGCAAAGCTCGTGCCGGTGGACGCCCTGAAAGAGATGTGTTTCGGCAGCTTTGAGGGGCGCAATTATGTCGAGATGGAGCACGACCCTGATTACCTGGCCTGGGTCGCCGCCAACTGCGAAAGCCAATGCCCCGACGGCGAGCGCAAGGCCGAATTTTCCGACCGCATCTGCAAGGCGTTTGCCGCGCTGGTGGACAAGGCTCTGGCCGACGGCGAGGAACTGCTGGTCATCCTGGCCCACGGCGGCACCCAAATGGCCGCGCTGGAACGTTACGCCCTGCCGCACAAGGACTATTATGAGTGGTGCGGCCCCAATGCAGGCGGCTATGTGCTGGACGCCCGCGACTGGCCGACGCAGCATATTTTGCACCTGGTCAAGACCGTGCAGTACACCAAGGAGGGCACATGTTGATTTTTTGGGCGGTGCTGGGCGGTTTTTTGCTGGATGCCGCTTTCGGCGACCCGGTGTGGCTGCCGCACCCTGTCGTGCTGATGGGGCGGTGCATCACGGCGCTGGAAAAGCGCCTGCGTGCCGCCCTGCCCAAAACGCCGCAGGGTGAGCTGGCGAGCGGCTGCATTGTGGCGGCGGTGCTGCCGCTGGGGACACTGGCTGTGACCGGGCTTTCCTGCTGGGGTGCAGCAAAAATCCATCCGCTGCTGGGGCTGGCGCTGCAAATGTTCTGGTGCGCCCAGGCGCTGGCGGCGCGTGATCTTGTGCGGGAGAGCATGAACGTGTACAGGGAACTGCAAAGGGGCGACCTGCCTGCCGCCCGCAAGGCCGTGGCGCGTATTGTGGGGCGGGACACCCAGAACCTGACTGCCGAGGGCGTGACGAAAGCTGCCGTAGAGACAGTGGCCGAGAACGCCAGCGACGGTGTGATCGCGCCGCTTTTGTATATGCTTATCGGTGGTGCACCGTTGGCGCTGACCTACAAGGCCATAAACACGATGGATAGTATGCTCGGCTACAAAAACGAGAGGTATCTCTATTTTGGGCGCTGTGCCGCCAAATTGGACGACGCTGCCAACTGGCTGCCCAGCCGCCTGGCCGCCCTTTTGTGGGTCTGCGCGGCGGCCTTGACCGGCAGCAGCGCGGCGGGGGCATGGCATATCTGGCGGCGGGATCGCTGCAACCACGCCAGCCCCAACAGCGCCCAGACCGAGAGCGCCTGCGCCGGGGCCTTGGGCGTGCAGTTGGCAGGGCCAGCCTACTATTTTGGCGAGTATTACGATAAACCGACGATCGGCGACCCACTGCGCCCGGTGGAACCGCAGGATATTCTGCGGGCTGACCGAATGATGTACGCCGAGAGCACGCTGGCGCTGGCCTTGGGGCTGGCCGTGCGGGCACTGCTTGTGTTTGGATTGTGAGGCAACAAAAATGAAGTTGGTACATGGCGGAGATTGGGCGGGCTACCGGGCAGAATTTGGCCGCGATGCGCTGGATTTTTCGGCCAATGTCAGCCCACTGGGTCTGCCTGCGGGCGTGGCGGCGGCCATCACGGCGGCGCTGCCAATGGCAGACCGCTACCCGGATCTGTTGTGCCGCGACCTGAGGAAGGCGCTGGCAGAGGCTGAGGGCGTACCCGCCGAACAAATTTTGTGCGGCAACGGGGCAGCGGACTTAATTTTCCGCCTGGCGCTGGCCCTGCGCCCGCGCCGCGCGCTGCTGCCCGCGCCCACCTTTGCCGAGTATGCCGCCGCGCTGGATACCGTGGGCTGTACGGTGCAGCGTGTGTTTTTGCAGGAAGAAAACGACTTTGCCGTGACGGATGACTTTGTGGATGCCGTGACCGACGATATCGACGCTGTCTTTTTGTGCCAACCCAACAACCCTACCGGACAGGTCACACCGCCGGAACTGGTGCAAAAACTGCTGCGCCGCTGTGCCGCCTGCGGCGCGGTGTTGGTGGTGGACGAATGCTTTTTGGACTTTTTACCCGACCGCGATGCACTGACTGCTAAACGACTTTTACACGATGCATCGAATCTTATCATCCTAAAGGCTTTTACCAAGCTCTACGCCATGGCGGGCGTGCGGCTGGGGTACGCGCTGTGCGGGAATGCCGCGCTGATGGACAAAATGCGCGCGGCGGGGCAGCCGTGGGCGGTGTCCAGCCTTGCGCAGGCGGCAGGGCTGGCGGCGCTGGGCGAGACTGCCTACGCCGACCGTGTGCGGGACCTCATTGCCAAGGAACGCCCCAAGCTGGCAGCGGGACTGCGTGCCCTGGGGTTGTACGTGGTAGGGGGCCGGGCCAACTACCTGCTGTTCCGGGCCCCTGCCGACTTTGGCGAAATCCTGCGCCGGCGCGGTGCGGTCGTGCGCAGCTGCGCCAACTACCCGGGTTTGGATGGCAGCTGGTACCGTACCGCTGTGCGTACCAACGCCGAAAATCAAAAGCTGTTGCAAATCATGGGGGAGGTGCTGGCGTGAGTAAAGCAAAATGTATCATGGTGCAGGGCACGATGAGCGGCGCAGGGAAAAGCCTGCTCTGCGCCGCACTCTGCCGCATTTTTGCCCAGGATGGCTACAAGACGGCACCGTTCAAAAGCCAGAACATGGCGTTGAACAGCTTTGTGACCCGCGACGGCCTGGAAATGGGCCGCGCCCAGGTCGTGCAGGCCCAGGCCGCGGGCGTGGAGCCGGATGTGCGGATGAACCCGATTTTGCTCAAACCCAGCAGTGACATTGGTAGTCAGGTCATCGTCAACGGCGAGGTGCGTGGCGATATGCCCGCACAGGAATATTTCCGCCATAAAAAGGCGCTGATCCCCGATATTCTGCGTGCCTACGACAGTCTGGCCGAGGAATTCGATGTCGTTGTCATCGAGGGCGCGGGCAGCCCGGCCGAGATCAACCTGAAGGCCGACGACATCGTCAATATGGGGCTGGCGAAGCTGGTGAACGCCCCGGTGCTGCTGGCAGGGGATATCGACCGGGGCGGCGTGTTTGCGCAGCTGTACGGTACGGTGGAACTACTGGAACCCGATGAGCGGGCACGGATCAAAGGACTTATCATCAACAAATTCCGCGGGGATGTGGAGATCCTGCGCCCTGGTCTGACGATGCTGGAAGAAAAGACCTGCCTGCCGGTGGTAGGCGTAGTGCCGTATCTGAAAGTGGATATCGAGGACGAGGACTCGCTCTCGACGCGGCTGGAACAAAAAAGTACCGTAAAACCGTTGGATATCGCCGTTGTGCGATTGCCGCATATCTCGAATTTCACCGATTTTATACCGCTGGAGCAGCACCCGCTGCTGAGCGTGCGGTACGTGCAGACCGCGCGGGAGCTGGGTGCGCCTGATTTAGTCATTTTGCCCGGCACGAAAAACACGGTGGGGGACCTGCTTTGGCTGCGGCAGTCCGGACTGGAGGCCGCGCTGCTGAAATTGGCGGCAGGCGGCACGCCGGTGTTGGGCGTCTGCGGCGGCTACCAGATGTTGGGCCAAACGCTGGACGACAGCCAGGGCACCGAGAGCGGCCGCCCGCAAACGCTGCGCGGGCTGGGGCTGCTGCCGACGCAGACAATTTTTACCGCCGACAAGCGCCGCGCCCAAATCGAAGCCAGCGCCGCCGCGCCCTTTGCGGGGGCCGCGCTGACCGGGTACGAAATCCACACAGGCCGTACTGCCGTGCAGGGGGCACCGTTCTGCACCCACGCCGACGGCACATCCGAGGGCTGCGTGCAGGGAACGGTGTTCGGAACCTATCTGCATGGCCTGTTTGACAGCGGTGAGTTGACCGAGCGGCTGGCGGCGTACCTCTGCGCACGCAAGGGGATTGCCCCCGAGGCCGCCGCGCCCATCCCGATGGCCACCTACCGCGAACAGCAATTCGACCTGCTGGCCGACGGTGTGCGCCGCGCCCTGGATATGGACGCTGTCTACGCAGCCATAGGTCTTGTAAACCCGAAAGGAGACAAAAAATGACGCCGCAGCATCATTTGCCCGCTGATATCGAGCGCACGAGCATGGGCATCATCACGGCGGAACTGGCCGCGAGGGGATTGCAAATCCCGGAGGAAAGCGCTGCTGTTGTCAAGCGGGTCATCCACACCACAGCGGATTTTGACTATGCCGAAAATCTGCACTTCACCCCCGGCGCGGTGGCGGCGGGCATGGTCGCCGTGCGCAGCGGAGTGACGATCATCACCGACACAAATATGGCGCTGGCAGGCATCACCAAGCCCGGACTGGCGCGGCTGGGCGGGCAGGCGCTCTGCTTTATGGCAGACCCCGCTGTGGCCGCAGCGGCCAAGCAGGCAGGCACGACCCGCGCCGTGGCCGCCATGCACAAGGCCGCACGGGACTGCCCCGGCGCGGTGCTGGCTGTCGGCAACGCCCCCACGGCGCTGCTGACCATCGTGGAAGAAATCGAAAACGGCCTGCGCCCGGCGCTGGTCATCGGCGTGCCGGTGGGCTTTGTGAACGTGGTGGAAAGCAAGGAACGCCTTTTTGCCGTCTGCACGCAGTATGGCGTGCCCGCCATCGTGGCCATGGGCCGCAAGGGCGGCAGCAACGTTGCCGCCGCCATCTGCAACGCGCTGGTGTATTCCGCCGCCGAAATGCTCGACCCTGCGGCAAGAGGATGGCAGTAATACACTTTCTACCCCCGGTGTT